>PVMK01119784.1_pt1 | contig 51741 bp, 48 predicted proteins | sample 1853481 | NCBI WGS metagenome assembly PVMK01 (sample SAMN08533507, study PRJNA380276) | Marine sediment metagenome, whole genome shotgun sequencing project.
CCAACTTATAATAAAGGCATGAATAAGGGCATGGCACGAGCTGAACGTAATGTGATTCGCAATCGGCTAATTTTTCCGGCCGTATCTGCGGTTGTGCTGATGAATTTGATCAGCATGGCGACATTTGCCCAGGAGGAAAATGAACTCTGCCCTTGTTTCAGCTATGAGGAAGTTGAATCGATCTTCATAAGTGGAGAGCGACTGGCTGCAGAAGGAGGCATGATCTCCTGCGTTGCCGAAGATTATTCTGTTGAAACCAACGCTGAAGTGAGCATCCTTGATCAAGACTACACAACAACCGCCCAGGCCCGTGTCGCATGGTATGACTTTGATCCCAGCCGTTGCGATTACATTGATGCCAAAGGTAATCCTGGCGTTGAACGCAATGTCAGATGGCCACATCCGGCCCCCGAAGTTACGGCCAGGGCCTGCTTCGATATTATTTCCAAGGTGATCGCAAAGCTTGATTCTTCCGGAAATTGCATAATTTATCCGTAAATTTATTAATATACATAGCTCTGCTCAGCGGTCTTCACCACGCAATTTCTGCACTTCCCGTTGCAGCCTTTGTGCGCTGACTTCCTCGGGCGGAATGGCTTTCCCAATTCGCAGTTCTATTCGGGACCAGAGTTTATAAGGCCGCCGCTTGTGCAGGGGGTCACGGCGGCTGAACAGCGAACCCCACAGCTTGCACAGGGCCATCGGCACGACCGGAACCGGCTGTTGCGCGATGACCTTGTCGATCCCGGGTTTGAATTCGTTGATTTCACCGTCTGAGGTGATCTTGCCCTCGGGGAAAATTCCCAGCACATCCCCGATCTCCAACACATCGTGCATGCGTAGGTATGCATTCTCCAGGATTTCCGGATCTTCAGCGCGAGCGGCAATCGGGATGGCCTTACCGGTGCGGAAAATAAAGTTGAGTACGGGAATTCTATATATCTTGTAATACATCACGAAGTTGACCGGGCGCCGGATCATGCCGCCCAGGATCAGGGGGTCGGCGAAACTCACGTGGTTGCTTGCCACGATAACGGGCCCTTCGTCCGGGATGTTGTTCATCCCCGTTACGCGCACCCGGTAGATCGTGTGGATCAGCATCCACACCAGGAAACGCATCAGAAATTCCGGCACCAGCGTGAAGATATAAACCGCAACTATGGCGTTCAGCACGGCGGAGATCAGGAACAGGTCAGGGATAGAGAGACCGGCCGGCCCCAGGATCAGCATGGCCATCACTGCCGCAGAGACCATGAAGAGCGCATTGAGAATATTGAGTCCGGCGATGACGCGGCTGAGATGGGAAGGCACCGACCGGGACTGCACCAATGCGTAAAGAGGGACGATGTAAAAGCCACCGAAAATTCCGATCATCATCAGGTCGATCATGATCCTCCAGTTATCGCCACTGGCGATGAACTCGAATGCAGTGATGCCGGGTGTGGGGGCCGCCGGTGAAGCAAAGTACAGATCAAGCCCGAACAAGGTCAGCCCGATGGCGCCGAATGGTACCAGGCCGATCTCAACCTGCCTGCCGGACAGTTTTTCGCACAACAGAGAACCGGTGCTGATGCCAATGATGAACAAGGCCAGCAGAGCCGACATCAGGTTCTCGTCGCCGCCCAGCACGTTCTGGCTGTAACTGGGTATCTGGACCAGGAAAGTAGCACCAAAAAACCAGAACCATGAAATGCCCAGCACACTGTTCAGAACAGTCTGGTTTTCGTTGATGAATTTCAGATTGCGAATCGTCTCAGCGTAAATGTTCCAGTTGATTTTCAGGTCCGGGGCAACCGCCTCAGCGACCGGGATCCTGCGACTGAACAGGTAGCCGGCGACCGCGACCGCCAGGCAACAACCGCTGACCCAGTAGGGCCACTTCACGTCGACCCCTGCCAATAGGGGCCCGGCGATAGTGCCGGCCAGGATGGCGACGAAGGTTCCCATTTCGATCAGGGCATTCCCGCCGACCAACTCTTCCCGGGCAAGAATCTGCGGTAAAATTCCGTACTTGATTGGCCCGAAAATAGTCGACTGAAGGCCGAGCAGGAATAAGACAAAAATCAGTAACGTTACGTTGTCCAGCCAGAACCCCAGCGTGGCCAGCAGCATGATGCACACCTCAAACAGCTTGATCCCGCGAATCTGCAGCGATTTTTCGTACTTGTCGGCGAATTGCCCGAACAAGGCGGAAAACAGGAAAAATGGCAGGATGAAGACCATTGCGCTGAAGTTGACCAACTGGTCCGTATTTAGCCCTGCCATTTTGCTGCCTTCGAAAACCAGCATGGCGGCCAGCGCATTCTTGAATATATTGTCGTTGAACGCACCCAGGCCCTGGGTCAAGAAAAACGGCATGAAACGCCGTTGTGCGAACAAGTCGAATTGTGAACTGCCGGACATTTCAGGCGATGCTGGTCAATACGCCGGCAATTGTTGCAGTCATCATGGTGGCCAGGGTGCCTCCCATTACAGCCAGCAGCCCAAGCCGCGCCAGGTCCGAACGCCGTTCGGGGGCAATCCCACCAATGCCGCCAATCTGGATGGCAATGGATGAAAAATTGGCAAACCCGCACAGGGCATAGGTCGATATCAGCAAAGCCTTGGGACTCAGTGAACCCTGTATTTCCTTGAGGTGCGCGTAGGCGACAAATTCGTTGGTGACGACTTTTTCACCAATCAGGCTGCCCACTGCTATTGCGTCCTGCCAGGGAACTCCGATTACCCAGGCAAGCGGCGCAAGGGCATAACCAAAAATCGTTGACAGGCTCAGCATTCTTCCCGTGGCGCTTTCGAAACCGCTGATTTCACCGATCCAGTTGAGCGGGTAGTCGATCATTGCGATCAGGGCAATAAAAGCCAGCAACATCGCGCCGACATTGAGCGCCAGTCTCCAGCCGTCGGCGGCGCCATTTGCGGCCGCCTCGATCACGTTGGTGGCTGTTTTCTCAACGTGCAGTTTCACCTCGCCCCTGGTTAATGATTCCTGCACTTCAGGCTTGAGGATTTTTGCGATGACAACGGTAGCGGGTGCAGCCATGATGCTGGCCGACAGCAGATGCTTGGCGTAGAAAATACGGACGGCTTCATCTGCGCCACCCAGCATGGTGATATATGCCGCCAGTACGCCGCCGGCGATGGTTGCCATGCCGCCCACCATCATGGTGAACAGTTCAGATTCGGTCATCCGTGCAATATAAGGCCGCACCACCAGCGGTGCTTCGGTTTGGCCGACGAAAACATTGGCAGCCACCGACAGGGATTCCGAGCCGCTGATGCGCAAAATCTTGAGCATGATCCAGGCCATGCTCTGCACAATTTTTTGCATCAGGCCGATGTGATAGAGCACCGCCATCAGGGCGGCAAAGAAAATGATGGTCGGCAACACCTGGAAAGCGAATATGAACCCCAGGTTGGAAGGGTCTGCGAGCGGGCCGAAGATAAAGGCCGACCCATCCATGGCGAAACTGATGACGCGGACAAAAATGCTGGCCAGTGTTTCAAAAAATTCGCGCCCGCCGGGCACGAGTATCACGATGACCGCAAAGAACAACTGCAGGCTAATCCCGGATGCGACGAGTTTCCAGTCGATTTTGCCGCGTTTTGAAGAAAACAGGACAGCAATGCTGACCAGAACCGTGAGGCCGAAAATGCCGAAAACCATAGTTCCGATCATGAAATGCTCTCCTTAATAGTTTCTTGTTATATACACTATATCTTGATATTCGCCCATTTACGGCTTGCCCACTGTGTTCCGCAGTTGATGGACTGCCCGACTCGGTAAAAACCGTTAACCACCCACACGCCAAGCAGGCCGAACCCCAGCAGCGGTCCCACAAGGAAAGCCAGTGGCAGGAAGAACGCCCATTGCCAGATCAGGCTGATCCACATACTGCGGCGAGTGTCGCCTGCTCCGATCAACGCGTTCATCAGCACCATACCGGCAGTGTCGAAGCTGATCATCAGGGCCCACAGCACCATCGGCAGGTGGGCCAGTTGACGGGTTTCAGGATTGCTCAGGAATACGCCCAGGATCGGGTTTGCCAATGGAATCAGCAGCAGGCTCATGATCAGACCGTAGACGAAAGTAAGTGCGGCGCAATTCCAGCCCCAGGTGGCGGCATCTTCCACCTCACCTCTGCCAAGTGCATTGCCAACCATCGTGGTGGCGGCCAGCGCAACGCCGAATGCGGGCAGCATGGCGGTGATGTGGAAAGTCATCAAAATGTTAATGGCGGCGACTTCTGCTGTTCCTATCCGGCCCACGATCCAGATCAGAGTGACCAGGCCGGCTGAGAAAAACAGTTGCTGAAGGCTGCTGGGCAGGGACAATCTGAACTGCTGCCACAGCGTGGTACGTGACGGAATACCGTGCATGAAACCCTTGTCGCTGGCATGGCGAATCGCAAAGAAAAAGTACAGGGCGGTTCCTATGTACAGGGCAATTGTTGTTGCCAGCCCGGCACCGAAAACGCCCAGTTCGGGTGCGCCCAGATTGCCGAATATCAACACCCAGTTCAGGAAAATGTTGATGGCGTGCATGATCAGCAGAGTCTGCAGGTAAATGCCGGTCATGTGGATTGCGCTCCAGTACCCGCGAAATGAAAAATTCATTCCAACTGCGATCATGCTGAGAATCCGAACCTGCAGATAGGGGATGCCCAACTCCCTCACTTCGGTGTCGCCGGTCAGGAAGTTGAACGCAAACGGCGTTGCCAGGACCAGGACAATGCACAAGGGGATGCCGATGATCAGTGCGAGCATCAGGCCGCCGTTCAGGGGAATGGCCGTTTCGGATGTGCGGCCCTCACCCAGTCGTCGGGCTGCCAGTGCCTGGACGCCGGCAGACAGGCCGATGATGAAGGAAATCGCCAGGTAGTTGGTGAAACCGCCTATGCCGGTTGCCGCGAGCGCACTGTCGCCCAGACGTCCGACCATGCCGATGTCCACCAGGTTCAAAACGTTCTGCGACATCATTCCACCCATGATGGGTAACGCGATTCCCCAGATCATCTTGCGGCGGCCCCGGTCAGGGAACAGCCTTCGAAATGAGGAAACAAGTGTTGTCATCGTGTCTGCAAGTGGTTTCAGGCCCCGGCGAAAATTGTCGTCTCTCGTGTCGCGGCAAATCGGATCTGCGGCCACCGCTCCTCGGTCAGTTGCAGATTAACGCGGCTGGGTGCCAGGTAAACCAACTGGCCGGCGCCGTCAGTGGCCAGGTTGTTCTGTAACTGCCGGCTGAAGTCTGCAAGAATTTTATGATCTTCGCACTCCACCCAGCGGGCCGTTTGCACATTGATATTCTCGAACGTCGATTCGACACTGTATTCATTTTTCAGGCGATAGGCCACGACTTCAAACTGTAGTATGCCAACGGCGCCGAGAATAAGTTCATTACCCAGTAATGGTTTGAAAAACTGGGTTGCGCCTTCTTCGGAGAGCTGGGACAGCCCTTTCTGCAAGGCTTTGAGTTTGAGCGGGTCGCGCAGTTGGGCGCGGCGAAACAGCTCGGGCGCAAAATGCGGTATACCCGTGAATTGCAGCGCTTCACCCTCAGTGAAGGTATCGCCAATGCTGATGGTGCCATGGTTATGCAGGCCGATAATATCGCCAGGCCAGGCGTTTTCCACGTGTTCACGGTCCTGCGCCATGAAAGTCAGGGCGTTGGCCGCCTTCACCACCTTGCCGAGCCGCACATGCTGCATTTTCATCCCACTGTGAAAGCGGCCCGAGCAAATCCGCATGAAAGCGACCCGGTCGCGGTGAGCGGGGTCCATGTTCGCCTGGATTTTAAACACAAACCCCGTCAGTTTGGGTTCGCCGGCCTGCACGCTTCGCCCAACCGTTTCCCGTGAGCCTGGAGCCGGAGCGTTGGCGACAAAGGCGTCGAGCAATGGTGTGACTCCAAAGTTATTGATCGCGGACCCAAAAAATACCGGGGTCTGGTGGCCGGCCAGGTAGGCGTCAACGTCGAACTTGTGGCTTGCGCCCTGAACCAGTTCAATTTCGTCACGCAATTCTGCTGCATCCAGGCCGAGACGCTGATCGAGTTCGGGGTTGTCGATACCCTGGATAATTTCCGCCTCCTGGGTGACATAGTTCTTTCCGGATTCGTACAGGTGCACGGTATCGTCCAACAGGTGATAGACGCCCTTGAGCCGCTGGCCCATACCGATGGGCCAGGTAATGGGTGCGCACTGGATGCCGAGAACAGATTCGACTTCATCGAGCAATTCGATTGGCTCGCGCCCCTCGCGATCCAGCTTGTTGATGAAAGTGAATATCGGGGTTTGCCTGAGGCGACAGACTTCCATCAGGCGAATTGTTCTTTGCTCCACGCCCTTGGCGCAGTCAATCACCATCAGGGCCGAGTCGACCGCTGTCAATGTGCGATAAGTGTCTTCGGAGAAATCGGCATGGCCGGGTGTATCGAGCAGGTTGACGACGCAATCCCGGTACTTGAACTGCATCACAGAAGAGGTGACTGAGATCCCACGCTCCTTTTCCAGCTTCATCCAGTCGGAGGTGGCGTGGCGCGCCGCTTTTTTTGCTTTGACGGTGCCTGCCATCTTGATTGCGCCGCCGAACAGCAACAGCTTTTCGGTGAGCGTGGTCTTGCCGGCATCCGGATGCGAAATGATCGCGAAAGTGCGGCGCTTAGCGATTTCGGATGTGAGTTCAGTCATGTCGTCCAGTCAGGCAAAAAGCGCGCCATTTTAGCAGAACAACGCCTCAAGGAGTGCCTGCCGTGCCCTGTAGAACCTGCATTTCTTCCGGTGCCATGGGAACACCGTCTGCTGCCTGGAACTTGAATGGAAGCGAAACCAGCTGCATGCCGGTATTTTGCTGAATGACAAAATGCAGGTGCGGCCCGGAACTGAAGCCGGTATTTCCAGAACGTGCAATCTTCTGACCGGCGCGGATGCGAGCGCCAGGCCGCACGTTCACGCTGGCCAGGTCAAGGTGCGCATAAATCGCCATGGTGCCGTCCTGGTGAAGAACCCGGACGTGATTGGCCTTGTCGGCGTATTTTTCCAGGTTGGTACCGCCACTATTAAAGTCCTCCTCCACGTCCATGACCGTGCCGGAACGGGCAGCGTGAATGGCTGTTCCCACCGGCATGGTGATGTCGATGGCAAATTCACTTTCCGCTGTCAGGTGCGTCCGCTCACCCTGGAAGCCCTGGCCGATCAGGTATTGCTCCTGTGGAGAAAAAGGCGGGAGCACCACGATCCCTTCGACCGGCCTGCTGATTGGACGGCCGGGGACGGAGGACATATGCAGCCGGTACTGGTAACCGCGCCTGGGGTCCAGGGCTGCCAGTCCGACCAGGGTTCGCTCCTGTTGCCCGGGTATCACAAATCGAGCGGGCAATGACGGCTCAGTCAATACATTTACCGCGTCGGTCAATTTGATCTCAATTTCAACTGGCCCCCAAAAATCGTTGAACAGGACGTAGACCGGGCTATCATCTGTACCTTCCTTGCGCATCCTGATCCTGGGTTCAGGTTCCCTTTCCATGAAGACGGTTTCGAACTCTACTGATTCCGCGGGCGCCCGGTCGGTGTAGTGCACAATGCCGTTTTCGTCTTCATATTTGTAAATGTTTTTTGCACCGGCAACCATTGGCAGCAGCAACAAGGTCGCTGTCAGAAAACGCAGGAAAAGAATTTTTTTATGCATTACATCCCTGTATACAAGCATCAGCATTCAATTACATTGACGGCCAGACCGCCTCTGGAAGTTTCTTTGTAATGGCTTTTCATGTCGGCGCCGGTTTCCCGCATGGTTTTTATGACCTTGTCCAGTGAGACCTGGTGCTTGCCGTCGCCGCGCACCGCCATCCGTTGGGCGTTGATGGCTTTGACTGCAGCCATGGCATTGCGTTCGATGCAGGGAATCTGGACCAGCCCGCCGACCGGGTCGCAAGTCAGCCCGAGGTTGTGCTCCATCCCAATCTCCGCTGCATTCTCTACCTGGTACATCTTGCCGCCCATGGCTGCGGTCAGTCCGCCGGCAGCCATTGAGCAGGCAACGCCCACTTCTCCCTGGCATCCGACCTCCGCACCGGATATAGAGGCATTCTTCATGTACAGGATGCCAATGGCGCCTGCGGTCAGCAAGAATTCAATAACTCCGTTTTCGCTGGCGCCGGGTACAAAATTACAATAGTACTGGATCACGGCGGGTATGATGCCGGCTGCGCCGTTAGTGGGGGCGGTGACCACGCGGCCGCCAGCGGCGTTCTCCTCGTTCACCGCCAACGCATACAGGTTTACCCAGTCCAGGGTGGTCAGCGGGTCTTCGCCGGCGGGTTGATTGTTGAGTTCCCGGTAGAGCAACGGGGCGCGGCGCACCACCTTGAGTCCGCCGGGCAACACGCCCTCCTGGCGGAATCCCCGCTCCATGCAGGCTTTCATGGCGGCGTGAATCTGCAACAGGCCGGCACGGACCTGTGCTTGCGGACGCCAGGTACATTCGTTCGCCAGCATGATATCGGCAATGCTCATCTGCTGGTGTTTGCACATATCCAACAGTTCATCACCGGATTGGAAGGAATAGGGCAGTTCTGTTTCGTCCGCAATGATGCGGTCTGCCGCCGCCTTGTCCTGGTTGACGACGAAGCCGCCACCGACAGAATAGTATTCGCGGGACTGCAGTACCTCACCACGGACATCGAAAGCTTCAAAGCGCATTCCGTTGGGGTGATATTGAAGAAGTTCCCGCTTTCTGAACAGCAGGTCATTCTTTTCCTCGAAGCGGACCCCTTGCTTTCCGAGCAGAAGTATTTCCTTTTGTGACCGGATTTTTTCCAGCATGGCGTCAATGTGGTCCGGATCAATCGAGTCCGGCAGTTCACCCTGTAGTCCCAGCATCACAGCTTTGTCGGTGCCGTGACCGCGGCCTGTGTGCGCCAGCGAACCGTAAAGGTCGACGCGCACCCTCTGGGTCTCCTCCAGCTGTTTATTTTGTTGCAGGCGCCGTGCAAAGCTGCAAGCAGCTTTCATCGGCCCCACGGTATGCGAACTTGATGGTCCGATTCCAATTTTAAACAGGTCAAATATGCTGACGGCCATGGTTCAGGATTCCGATGATTGCAATTCTCGATTGAGCGAGTTTAACCTGCGAGAATGTACAAATGACAGTCGACGCACCACTGATTCTTTACTCTCGGGCAGATTGCCACCTGTGTGACCTGGTGGCCATGATGTTGGATCGGGCCGGTGTCGCATGGCGGCCAGTGGATATAGAAAGCGATTCCGGCCTGCTGCGGAAATACGGAATTGTCATACCCGTGCTGCTGAATCCGGGTTCAGGCCGGGAGTTGTTCTTTCCTTTCGACGACGAGCAGTTGCAGCAATTTTTAGACGAGGTTCTCTAAATCAAGTCCGCTGTGGCGCGAACATTTCGCGCAGGGATTCAGCAAGTTTCTGAACCATCTCCCGGATAATCACAGCCAGTCCGGAAAAGAACTTGCGTGTGCGGTTCTCTGTTTCGTTCAGTGCAAATCCCAGGACGATATAGGCCGCAATGGCCGGCAGGGTCCAGAACAGGGTGAGAACGAGGGCAGCCAGGCGGAACAGCCAGGGCTCTTTGCCGGACTTTTCGGCCAGTGCTTTACACACGCCGAACACGATGGCCTGTCCGGGCCGGCCGTTGAGGGAATCGCGAATTTCATTAATGACGTTATCTGCAGACATGGGCTTCTCCGGCATTTCCTGTACGGTATATCATGCAGGTTTCATGCCACTGACACATGGGTCAGAAGTCATCGGTGTCAGGCCGTTTGTAACATTCACCCTTCCCAAATCCTTTTGCGGGCCGGCGAAAATTGCCAATCACTGGGGGAATTGACCATATAATCAGTGTCCATGGGAGGATCACCCACAGCCATTGCCTATCTCGACGCGCCCCGCTTGCTGCAAGCCCTGTCAGCCGGAATCGGCCACGTGTTCCAGCGCAGGGAGTACCTTAACCGGATCAACGTGTTTCCGGTACCTGATGGCGATACGGGTACCAACATGGCTTTTACCTTCAAGACCATTCTGGAAGCGACCGCCACTTCCCCGTATGACCGGGTGGATGACTTGATGGATCACGTGGCGGATGCGGCCCTGGACGGTGCGCGTGGCAACTCGGGAGCCATCATGGCCCAATATTTTCATGGCTTCCGGGAAGCTGTTGCCGGAATGCGACTGCTGACTGCTGAAAAATTCGCGCAAGCCGCAACCGCGGGTGCGGAGGCCGCCTGGACGGCCATGTCCAAGCCGGTACAGGGGACCCTGCCCACCGTGTTGGAAGACTTCTCGCAGGAGCTGAATCAACGTGTGGCCGACGGCGTCAGAGATATCCAGTTGCTGCTTGCATACGGCCTGGAGCGTGCCAGGGTTTCCCTGGCCAACACGCCCAATCAACTCCCGGTGCTGAAACAGGCCGGAGTGGTGGATGCCGGCGGACAGGGTTTCGTGGACCTACTCGACGGCATCTGGACCTTTGTCGTCAGTGGAGAAGTCGAAACCACCGTTGCCGACCTGCAGGCGGACCTGACCGGAAAAATTCAGGAATTTGATATTGGGGAACACCGCTTCTGTACTGAATGCGTGGTGGAGGGGCAGGACATCGACCGGCACGAGGTAATGGTGAGGATGGAAGCGCTCGATTCCAGCTCACTGGTGGTGGCAGGGGGGCGTAAACGTGTGCGTGTTCACATCCACGTCAATAATCCGGCGGAAGTTTTTCTCGCTTGTGAAGAGTTTGGCGAGATCAAGCAACAGAAAGCCGATGACATGGAACTCCAGCACGGCCTGCTGGACCATGCAGGTGAAGTGGCCATCGTGACGGATTCCGGCGCCGACATTCCGGCGGATGAAGTAGAACGCCTGAGAATTCACGTGGTGCCCGTCAGGTTGAGTTTCGGTGACCGCGAATACCTGGATGGCGTGTCGCTTTCGCCCGCGGCCTTTTACGAGATGTTGAGCCAGGCCGGGGAAGCGCCGCTGACCTCGCAACCACCCGCGCAGGACTTTTCGCGAGTCTATTCTCTGCTCACATCTCATGGTTATGCCGTCATCTCAGTGGGGCTTTCAGAACAACTCAGCGGAACTACCGCCGCAGCGAGGCAGGCGGCGGGCCGGGCCGGCGCAGCTGATGTGCGCGTTATCGACAGTCTCAATGCCACCGCCGGCCAGGGCCTGTTGGCAATGGCGGCGGCCGAGGCAGCAATCGAAGGGCTGTCTGCCGACGAGATCGAAGCTCTTCTGCTTGACCTGATCCCCCGAACGCGCGTGTTCGCAGTCGTTGACGATCTTTCCTATGCGGTCAGGGGCGGCCGTGTTCCCGCCTGGGTCAAACGGGTCGCCGACCTCCTGCGCCTCAACCCGGTACTGACCACCAATTCGGAGGGCAGAATGGGGCTGAGTGGCTTCCATATTGGCCGCGGTGCAAGCCCGTCCAGGCTGGCGCGCACTGCGGTTACCAAAATGGAGCCGGAGAGCATGTACCGGGTGCTGGTGGCCCACGCGAACAACGAAACCGGTGCCGCCGAAACACGGCATCACATTCTCCAACAACATACGCGGGTTCATTCCTGCCATATCACCGAAGCGGGCCCTGCCCTGGGTGTCCATATCGGGGCCGGCGGACTGATAGTAGGAATCGCGCCGCATAGCAGAATTCGGTAGTCTGGTAGCTGTGATTGATTTACTGGTTAAAGTCCTTCTGGCCTACTTGCTCGGATCGGTGTCCGGCAGCATGGTGATGGGTGCGTTCAGAAACGTGGACATCCGTGAAAGCGGCAGCGGCAATGCCGGCGGCACCAATGCGTTCCGCACCCAGGGCTTCTGGTTCGCGCTCGTTGTTGTCTTGATCGACATGGCAAAGGGTTTTCTTGCCGCATGGCTATTCCCGCACCTGCAAATGGGCGCACTGGGTGAACCGGTCTCTACACAACTGCAGATGCTCACTTGTGGCTTTGCGGCCGTGGTGGGGCACTGTTACCCGGTCTGGTACGGTTTCAGAGGTGGTAAGGGTGCAGCGACGGCGGTGGGTAGCTTGATATTGATTGAGCCTATTGCCTTAATTCCCCTGGTTTTGACCTGGCTGGGAGTACTGGTGTTGACCGGCTGGGTCGGCCTGGCTTCCATGCTTGCAGCCGTCGGCCTGGTTCTCACTTTTTTCTGGTGGGGTGTTTCCATGGATAAGCTCTGGTTTGCTGTCGCCTTGGCGGTGTTTGTCATTTTCACGCACCGATCCAATATCGTGAATATGCTCAATGGCTCGGAATACAAATTCCAGCGCGTGCGGATAGTCAACTGGTTCCGCTGATATCCGGCGCATGACTACTCCGAATCAAGACCGCCTTAACGCCGGCCAAATTCTCGATGCTATGGCTCCCGAATTGAAAGCGAAACTCCGGCAACTAACTCTGCTGCAGGAGACCGATTCAACCAACACGGCTCTCCTGCGCCTGCCCGGAGACAGGCAGCACGCCCACGCCGTACTGGCTGAGTGCCAGACGGCAGGAAGGGGCAGAAGGCAAAGATCCTGGCATTCTCCAGCCGGGGGAAATATCTACCTCAGTCTTGGCTGGTGGTTCAGGGACACTGAATGGCCGCTTTCAACGCTTCCACTGGTGGCGGGAATTGCGCTATGCCGGGCACTGACTCGCACCGGTTTGCAGGGCCACGGAGTCAAGTGGCCCAATGACATCCTGGCAGACGATAAAAAACTGGCTGGTATCCTGGTGGAATTGCAGTCTGCTGGCAGTGGTCCCGCACTGGCGGTGGTCGGGGTCGGCCTCAATGTCCGGATGCCAGACCCGGGTGAGGACGGATTGGCCGGGGTGATTGACCGGCCGTGGACAGACCTGGTCTCGCAAATAGCCCCCAAGGATGCCGGAATCGGGCGCGACCAGGTTGCAACGGTTGTGCTGGAGGAACTGTTATCGGCCCTTGAGCACTTCGAGACTTACGGTTTCGATGGCTTCCGGAAAGACTGGGAAAAGCTGGATTTGCTCAGGGGCCGGCGGACCGTGCTGGAGCACAATGGGCAGGTCCAGTCAGGTGTGGCGCGTGGCGTAGATGGCAGCGGTGGCCTGGTGCTTGAGAATAAAGAAAAGGGAATCCAGGTATTTCATTCAGGCGAAGTGAGTATTCAACGTGGCTGACCCGACTTTGTTAATCGACCAGGGCAATACCCGCCTCAAGTGGGTGTTGGCCAGGAACGGTGAAATCGATGAGAAAAGCGCCGGTCACGGTGATCTCCAATCGTTCGTGCAGGAATGCCGGCGCGATACTTCGATCCAGCCAGCCTCGGTACTGTTTTCCAGCGTAAGCGGTCGCGAAGATGTGCAGGCGCTGCAGGACTTTTGTGAGTCGCAATGGGAAATTGAGGCAACACTGCTGGAATCGACTGAACAACGGGGCGGAGTCCACAACGCTTATCCTGAACCCGCAACGCTGGGTGTCGACCGTTGGCTGGCGATCGTCGGTGCAGTCGCCCGTCACGGCAAGCCGGTGGTTATCTGGGACCTGGGTACGGCGGCCACGCTCGATGCCGTCGATGAAACGGGGCAACACCTGGGTGGAATGATCTATCCCGGTCCGGCAACGATGCTCGACTCCCTGGGCAGAGAAACAAGGCTCAGTGTTCCGGCAAACCTGGAGAATTCAGGTGTCGCTCCGGGCCGGTCCACGGCGGCTTGCATCGGCAACGGCGTCTATGCAACCCAGGTGGGCGCACTCAACCAGTTCCTGCGCAACGCTTCGGAAGGCATGACTGGAGAACCAAAGCTGGTGGTAACAGGAGGAGCTGCGGGTTGGGTTCTGCCACTTCTGGACTTCGCGCACATCCACGATCCCTGGTTGGTATTCAGGGGTATGTTGGTGGCCTGACTTGGTTTAGAATACGCCTCCACGCAGTTCAAGTGCCGGTATAGCTCAGTTGGTAGAGCAACTGATTTGTAATCAGTAGGTCCCGAGTTCGAATCTTGGTGCCGGCACCATTTTTTATTTTTCTGTCAAACCTGAACGGTGTCGCCGTCGATTGTTACTGGCACAATTCGAACTCGTTCGACAAATTCGCCGGGGCCGTTCCCGCACATCCCTGTGCTTCACGGCACCGGTGCATCCTGCACAATGAGCGAATTTGAACATCGAATGTAATGAGATGGCCCCGAAGGGGCTGCGGCCTGCGTAAAGCGAGAAACCCGCAGGCCGGTGGTGTATGGGCACTGCACTCGGATTACCGCGTATTGTCTTTATCTCATCAATTTGGAACTGCACAAAAATGTGAAAGCGGTGTAAGGTATAAGCTATTGATGTATTTTCTTGATATTCGATACAAGCTATATGCCTGTGAATGATCACACAAAACAGGCCAGGACTGCGCCAACGACGCCGCTTTTCGGCTTGCGCCAACGGCAACCCCTACTAGGTTTCGGGTGCATCTTGGCCGGCTTGTTTTTCCTTGATCCCGCGGCGGGGCAGGAAGAGGTCGTGGCTTATGTTTCCCCCCGCGAACCGGCAAACGAGTATCTCGATGAGTTAGATCTCATCGAGGCCGAATACGGTCCATACGCGACGGAGTTATCGGACTTGTATTTGGGCCTGGGTCAGACCCTGATGAGCAGAGGGGATTACGAGCAGGCCAGGGACGCCTTCCACCGTGGCGTGATGGTGGTACGCGTGAACTCGGGTCCGAACAGCCCGGAACAGACGAACCATCTCTACCTGCTGGCCAGCCTCGAGAACCTGCTCGGTGAATTGAAAGCCGTGGACGAGCTTCTTCACAACATTTATTTCATCAGTTCAAGCTACTACGGCGAAGACAGCCCGGAAATGTTGCCTGTGCTCGAGCGTATGTACCAGTGGTACCTCGTGACGCGCCCGATAAGCCAGGAAGATTCGGAATATGAGGATTACGAAAGGACCATAGAACTGACGAAAGAGATGGCGCGCGTCAGCGAGGCGGCCAAGGGGAAGAATCATTCCAATAGCGCGGTTGCCTACCAGCGTTTTGGCGAAGCTCAATTCCAGATGGTGCGTCACTTGACCGGTCTCGGGATGACATTGACTCCGGATATGTACGCGATCACGACAACCGGCAACTGGCACCCCTGGAGTGTCAGATCAGACCCCGTTGTCAAGCACTACCGCGCCGGTTCGAGGGCATACAGGAACTATCTGGAATCGATGGAGGCGAACGAATCGACTACACTGCCCGAGTACGCCGAAGCCCTGGCGGACCTGGGCGACTGGCATTTGGTGTTCGAGAATACCAGAAAATCACGGCGCTTCTATCAACAGGGCCATCAGATTCTGGCGCAAAGTGAGGCATACGCAGAACTGGCTGACGGCTTCATGGGCCATCCGAAGCCAATGCACTTTATAGACAACCTTCAGCCAGGCTTCCTCGAAGGCGTGCAAACGGAACCCCGGGAAATGAGCTTAGAAATTTCGATGACCGTCACCAACCGCGGCAGCGTGCGCTCTGTTGAAGTCCTGAACGCGCCGCAGGACTTGTCGGAACATGACATCAGAGCGATCAAAAAACAGGTGGGTGGAATCCCCTTTCGCCCCGCAATGAAAGAGGGCGAAGTCATCACCACCAAAGACTTCATCTGGCATTACGTGATCACTCTGCCAGGGGAGGCAACATGAAGCTTGCCCATTGGGCTCTGGCCGCTTCCCTGGCCATCCTGCTGGCGGCATGCGCCACGCCGCAATCGTCTTCCAGCTCGCAGGGGTCTTCAGGCTCATCCGGCAGCCAGGGTTCGCAAGGATCATCCAGCTCATCCGGTTCTTCCGGCTCTTCTGGTTCTTCCGGCTCATCCGGTTCTTCCGGCTCATCCGGTTCTTCCGGCTCATCCGGCTCATCCGGCTCATCCGGTTCTTCGGGTTCTTCCGGCTCCTCTGGTTCATCTGGTTCTTCTGGTTCTTCCGGCTCCTCCGGTTCTTCGGGGTCCTCGGGCTCATCCGGCGGCGGCGGCGGGGGTATCTCCGCGGGTGAGCAACTGCCCTGGCCATCGTCAGATATGGGCTCGTCCGGAAGCGGGGGCGGCAGCGGGGGGGCGGACAGCGAGTTTGAGGATTCACTGGATGATTTTGACGAAGCCATCGGGGGCGGGGCATCTGGAAGCGGTGGTGAGGAGGAAATCGACATCCTCGATCCCATGGGCAGAGGGGGTTCCAGCGCGGCGAGCGGCGATCCGGTTTTCGAGGAAGGTGATCTGGGTGACGGAGGCGATGGGGCTGAAAATCAGAGCATCGCACAGCGCGCGGAATCCGGTGCCGCGGGTAGTTCGTCTTCCGGTGGCGGGTCCGGTGGCGAGTCCGGCGGCGACTCTGGTGGCGAGTCCGCCAGTGAGTCCGGCGGCGCTTCTGGCGGCGGCGCGGGGGCACAACAAGGTGATAGACAGGTGAGTGCTGGATCTGCAAGCGGCGCCGAGGAGGGCAGCGGTGAGATTATTGCCATTCCGGAAGACATTGGCGACGGCCGCAACGATGATATCGTTTTGCGGCAGATTCGCGAAGCAGCCATGAATGAACGCGATCCCGTGCTGCGGGAAAAACTTTGGGAAGAATACCGCCGGATGAAGGGTTCCAGGTAATTTATGCGCCGGGCAGTAACAACCACGCAAGGTATTTTAGTGGTATCGATACTGATCCTTACCATGGCTTCCATCAGCGGCGCCCATGCCGCCGTGGACACTATGACTTCATCCACGCTGGCGCCGATCAAAACGCCATCGGCGCCGATTCCGCCAGAGGCCTTGCTCGACGTGGCCATTCCGCCGCTGAACGATGGCCTCGCCTTGACCGACGAGGACGATACCGTATTCCCGGAAGTACGCGTCGCGGAGACCATCTACTTTTCCAATCAACTGGCGAAAACCATGGAAAAGTCAGGCGCATGGGGCGCGATCCGCGTGGTGCCCAGCACCGATGTGATGATGGACGTCTACATCACGGGAACCATACTGCAGTCAGACGGTGAAACTCTGGACATCGAAATCCGGGTGTTCGACACCAGCGGCCGGCAATGGCTGAAGGAGCGGCACATTAAGGCGGTGGGAAAATACGCCTATGACCGGCGGCTGAAGACGCTGGCCGATCCTTTCCAGAACCTGTTCACCGTTATCGCGAACCGGGTGCTCGCAGTCCGCGAAAAGATGAGCTACGAGGAGGCGGTGCGGCTCAGACAGATTTCCGAACTCCGGTTCGCGCGAGATTTCTCACCCGAGGCGTTCGGCGAGTATATCGGCGAGGACAAGAACGGAATCCTGACCATCAATCGGCTGCCTGCCGAGAACGATACCATCCTCGAGCGGATCGGCATGATTCGCGAACGCGACTACCTGTACGTGGACACCATGCAGGACTATTACGATGCGTTTTCGCGCGATATGCACTTGCCGTACCAGGACTTTCGGCGCGCCTCCTACGATTCGGTTGTCAAATCCCGGCAACTCAGAAAGCGCGGTAACCGGCAAATAATCGCCGGCATCGCGGGTATCGTTGGCGGAATTTACGGGCGCCTCACCTCAGGCTCCTGGATGGCGTTTGACGGCAGCTCCGCTGCCGCCGCTGTCGGCGGTTACACGCTCAAGCAGGGGCTCCAATCCAAGCAGAAAGCAGCCGAACAGACCGACCGGGTCGCAGAAATGGGTACATCGCTGGATGCGGTGATCGCGCCACGGGTGATCGCGCTGGAAGACCAAAGCGTTACGCTGTCCGGCACGGTGCAGGCGCAATACGGGCAGTGGCGTGAGATGCTGCATCGTATCTACGAACAGGAGTACTCCCTGCCGGGTACCGCCGTGGAGCAGCCACCCGGAAGTATTAACTAGGGCATGATGTAAACCGGCCCCAGGATGTCAAAGACCCATCTGACCAGTCAAGCAACAACCCGGAAGATCACGCTGATCGCCCTGGGCGTGGTGTTGGCCGGCACGGTGTTCCTGTTACCGCAATTGGTAACCGAGCCCTGGATCGCGGGGGACGTGGATGACCTTCCCGCCATTCCCGAGGCTTCTCCTTCAACCGTTTCTCCCTCGACCGCGGCGGAATTGACCCGCTACCGGCAGGAGTCGCAGGGCGTGCTGGCTGAGATCATGGCGCTCAGGGACCAGCTCAGGGAAGACAATGTGGAACGTTGGGCGGAAGTCGAATTCCAACAGGCCCTGGACATGATTGAGGCTGGCGACGAACGCTACAGCTATGGCGACTACGAGTCGTCGCTCGAGCAGTTCGGGCAAGCACACAGCCGTTTGGCCGACATCGAGAATCTGGGGCGGCAGAAACTGGATGCCGCCAAGGTCGAAGCCGAGGCGGCAATCGAGTCGCTCAACCTCAATATCGCCTCGGCCAACATCGAGCTGGCCAGCGCCATAGCGGAGCAGGACCCGGAGGTGCAAAAGCTGGCAGCTCGCGTCGAAACCCTGGCGCAGGTTATTGCCCACATCGAGGCCGGGGACCAGGCATTGGCCCGTGATCGCTTTAAGGCGGCACAGGCGGAATACCGCAAGGCCGTCGGCCTCGATTCGCGGCACAAACGGGCAGCCAGGTCGCTGGCGCTGGTGAACAGGGAGGTCACAGCCAGCGCATTCCGCGGGTACATGAGTCGCGGTTTTGCGGCCCTGGAAAGCCAGGATTATGACGGCGCCCGGAGCGCATTTTTCGAGGCTGGCAAGATCTACCCCGGCGATGCCGGGGTAGCAAAGGCGCTTGCGCAGGTGGACAACCGCGAATCCAGCATATTCATAGGCCGCGAATTCGAGCGCGCAGCGAATCTGGAGTCGCGCGAAGAGTGGCGGCAAGCATTGTCGATATATGAGGCATTGCTGGCGCAGGATCCCTCGCTCACGGATGCCAGGGTCAGGCTCATCCCAGCGCGGGTGCGCGCGGATCTGGACAAGCGATTGGGCGGATATATCGAGGAGCCGCTGCGGCTGTCGAGTGAGGCTGAGTACCGTGCGGCGCTGGCGGCGCTGGAGGACGCGAGGAGTATCACGAACCCAGGCCCCCGGCTTGGCGAACAAATCGCCAGGCTGAGCTCCCTCGTGAAAGTCGCCAATTCGCCGGTGGACATCGTATTCCGTTCCGACAACCAGACCCACGTGATCCTGTTTCGCGTGGCCGAATTGGGACGATTTGATCAGCTGTCTGTGAAATTGCGGCCGGGAAAATACGTCGCGGCCGGTACTCGAAACGGCTACCGCGATGTGCGGGTTGAGTTCACCGTGACCGCTGAGCCCCCGGAGGAGCCAATCGTGGTGCGCTGCGAGGAAATTATCGGGTGACCGCGGCATTCCACGGATTCACTCCAGGTCGTGCTGGCAGGCTCTGGAGTCCCATCAACTGGATTCGCAATAATCATGTTGATGGACCACCGCATGGTTGATGAAAAAACCCCCCGGCCCCTGACCGCCATTGAATTTACGCCACTGGACGCAGCCGGCGCGCAGCGCAAGATCCGGATTTCGTTCGTTTACCTGGGTCTGGCCGTCGTGCTGGCCTTTACAGTGCTGGTGTTTGCCTATTTGCTTGCCGCGCGGGCGGTAATTTTCAACATCGACCCGGGCCATGCGACGATAAGCGTTGGCGGGTTGTCCTTTCACATCGGCGACAACTTCCTTTTGTTGCAGGGATCGCACCGGGTGAGCGTGGAGGCAGACGGCTATCATGCCCTCAGCACCACCATTGAAGTCACGGGTGCACGTACGCAGGAGGTCGAACTCGTGCTCGACCCGCTGCCGGGCAAACTGAAGTTAAGCTCCCGGCTGGAAGACATCGAGGTCTTCATCGACGGGGAAGCTGCGGGTTCAGCTCCCGGGCTCATTGAAGACATCCCGCGCGGCCCGCACATCGTTGAATTCCGCAAATACCGCTATTTTTCGCTGCGGCAGGAAATCGACATCGAAGGGCTGGGGCGGACCCAGTCATTGGAAGTGGGACTGGAACCGGCCTGGGGCCAGATGCAGATCAATTCCGTGCCGGAAACCGCCGAAGTGTTCATTGACGGTCGGCTGGCAGGCATCACGCCGCTAACGGCGGAGGTGCTGGAGACCGGCACTCTGCTGACCATCGCCATGACAGGCTACAAGACCTGGGAACGGCAGCTGTCGGTCAAGGCAGGTTCAATGGAGACGTACCCCACCATCGAACTGTTGGTGGCGGACGGAACTGTCGACGTCAGCTCATCGCCTTCGGGGGCTCACCTCAGCGTTGACGGCGCGTTCCGCGGCACCACGCCAGTCAGTGTCGAACTCTCACCCCTGGTCAGGCACCGGGTCGAGCTGTTCCTCGAAGGCTACAAAAAGGCGGTACGCATCGTTCAGACGGAACCGGAAGGGCACTCCAGTCTGGCCCTGGACCTCGTCCCTATCATTGGCCGTATCCAGCTATCGGTGACGCCAGCCGACGCTGAAGTGCTGGTGAACGGACGCAGCCTTGGATTCGGTGGCCAGACACTGGCGTTGACTGCCCGTGAACATGAACTGACGGTTCGTAAAACGGGTTATGAAACCCGCACCCAGGAGATCACGCCTCGACCCGATCATGAGCAGTCTCTTGACATTCGCCTGCTGACCCTCGAACGGGCGTACTGGGCCACCCGCCCGCCGCAGATCCGCACTTCAATAGGTGATAGCCTCAAGCTGTTTCGCCCCGCTGACACCTTTACCATGGGTGCCAAGCGCCGAGAGCCCGGCCGCCGCGCCAACGAAGCCGAGCGCAACGTTCGCCTGGAGCGACCCTACTACCTGGGAATCCACGAAATCAGTAACGGGCAGTTTCGGCGCTGGCGAAGTGAACATTCTTCCAGCGCGATGCGCGGGCAGACCATGGACATGGACGACCAGCCAGTGGTGAGCGTTTCCTGGAATGATGCGGCACTCTTTTGCAATTGGCTGAGCCGCAGTGAAGGCCTGCCTCCGTTCTACGTAGAAGAAGATGGGCAGGTCACGGCATGGAATACGGATTCCCACGGATACCGCCTGCCCACGGAGGCGGAGTGGGCCTATGCGTCCCGCATCGGCCCAGATGGCATCGCCATGATGTTTCCGTGGGCCAGCGCAGTGTATCCGCCGCCTGGCATTGTCGAGAACTACGCCGGCCAGGGCGCGGCTGACATCGTGACGTTTGTGTTGTCCAACTATAACGACGGTTTCCCGGTGTCCGCGCCGGTCGGTTCTTTCCAGCCTAACCAAAACGGATTACATGACATGAGTGGCAACGTGTCAGAATGGATCAACGACTACTTTGAAACCCGCTCGGTGCGCGGCGAGCCTTTGCTGGACCCCACTGGTCCGGAAGCCGGCAACCGGCACGTGATCCGCGGAGCAAGTTGGGCCAGGGCTTCGCGCTCGGAATTGCGTCTGGCCTATCGGAATTCCGGCCGTGACGGTAATTTGGAAACCGGGTTCAGAATTGCCCGATACGTGGACAAGGCCATGGCCGAACGTTGAGCAGAATCATGAAGAGAATTGTGGTTTGTATGTTACTGGTGGGTTGGGCGGTGGCGATTGCCCAGGCGCCACCCGATGAAAAGCAAGCCGCCGGGGCAGATGCAGGCGAACAAGACCCGCCGTGTGTTCCTATCGCCAAGACCGATTCGCCGGACGGCGAGCAGGAGGAAGCCGTGGCAGACTCCGTGCCATGCGAAGAGCGGGATCCTGAGGCAACGCCGGACGAGGAGCAACCTTCCGCGGAGACGCCTGGCGAGATCGCCGCGGGCCCGGAGCCGGGTGGAGAGCACGAATCCGACGTTGAGGCTTCAGCGGAAGAAGAGTTCAACCCCGGCGACGAGATCTCTGAGGATTACCCGGTGCCGCTGCCTTCGGATATATGAACTCATCCATGGATAAAATGCCCTTATGAGAAAAAATACCAACGAGTTCTTTTTCCAGCTGGTCGCTCTGATGCTGGCGATAATCATGGTGCACGCGGTGTACGTCACCATGGTGCGGCCCAACGCGGACAGGGTGATTAACCGGGCAGCCGAGGTGGCGGCGGCTGGTGGCGAGTACGAAGTACCGCGCAGTTTCTTCGTCATCATCAAGGACTTCGAGCAGGAGGCCTGCTTCATTCTGATGATCTGGGCTATGGCCATCATGGGTTTCAAGACACTAACCACGATGCGCGAGACCCGGATGCTGGAGATGCCGCTGATTTCGCTTTCCGAGGGCACCCGTATCCTGCCGGGCGACGCCGGACAACTGCTGCGGCCGTTGCAATCACTGCCCGAACGGCAGCAAGAGAATCTGCTGCCACGGGCGCTCAGCACCGCATTGTTGCGCTTTCAGGTCACCACATCCGTGCAGGCGGCCACCGAAGCCGCCCACTCGGTCTGTGAGGCGGAAAGCAACCGCCTTGATTCCGAGCTGTCCATGGTGCGTTACATCACCTGGGCGATTCCCTCAATTGGCTTTATCGGCACCGTGCGCGGAATCGGATTGGCTCTGGGCCGAGCCCACGAGGCGATGGCGGGTGATATCGCGGGCGTCACGGCGAGTCTCGGCGTGGCCTTCAACTCAACATTCGTCGCCCTCCTGATCAGCATGGTAGTCATGTTCTTCATGCACCAGCTTCAATTGATGCAGGAACGGCTGGTGCTCGATGCTTATGCCTACAGCGAGAACCGCATGCTGCGGTTTCTCAAGCCGCAGTCCGCATGACTCTCGCCGCGCTGGAATTGAACGATCAGTTGCTGCTCATCCAGGCGGAGGATGGGGCGCTGCATGCCGAACCCGGCTTCGCGCGCCTGACCAGCGACGGCATCGTGACCGGCGAAGAAGCGCGCTCGGTGGCATGGCGCGAGCCGCAACATGTGTACGACCAATACTGGTGTCAGCTGAACCAGACGCCGCTGCCCAACCGCCACCGCTATGCCCGTCATCATGCCGACATTGCTTTCGCGCAACTTCAGAAGCTCTGGCTGAACGCCGGCTCGCCCGAATCCCTGATCTTGCTCGTGCCCGGTAGCATGGCGCGCGCGCAGCTCTCGCTTCTGCTGGGCATGATCGAGGCCTTGCCGGCACGGGCTTGTGCCGTGATCGACAGCGCGCTTGCAGCTTGCGCAGACGTGGAGGGAGACAGCCTGTACGTGGACCTGCAGATGCACGAGTCGGTGCTCACGGTTTGCCGACCGCGCGGAGGCTCGATCCGCGTCATCGACCAGGAGATCTTCCCGGGATTCGGCATGGGACAGATTCAAAATTCCATTGCCCGCCACATCAGCGACATCCTGATCGAGAGTTATCGCTTCGACCCACTGCATTCATCCGATGTCGAGCAGGCTATCTTCGACCAGATACCGCACTGGCTGACCCGCCTGCGCTGGGAACGGGACGTTTCAATCAAGCTGGTCTCACAGCATGGCGAGCATCCCTGCATTCTAAACAGGACTGCGGTCAAGGCGCTGATGGGGGAACGGCTTGCGAGCGTTCGTTCCTTCCTCAAAAAGTGGGAGAACTGCAGTCTGTTGCTGTCACATGCCTCCGGCCTGCTGACGGGACTGGTGGACGAGTTCTCCGCGGGCGAAGTCATGAGCCAGACGGCCGGCACCCAGCAATGTATTTCGCGATATGAAGAAATCCTGGACCAGAGCGATGACCTGCACCGGGTGCGTGAGCTGAACCGCCTTGATTCCTGCGCGGCGGCCCCGAGCGTTAACGGGGGCCGGCTTGCAACACATCTGCTCCTCCGCGACCTGGCTCTGCCGCTGAACAAGCCGGTCAGTATCCGGGTTACGGAAAATGGTCCGCGGATAAGCAGCGAATTCGACGATGGTGCAGCACTCACGGTGGTGATGCGCAACCACTCGCTCGAGACGCTGCAACTCGACGCGGATGTGTCATTGCCGCAGACCTGCCAGCCGGGCGAGACGATCCGCATCGGTGGGCATGAACTTAAACTGATACGGGTTCGTAATGATTAAGGCCTGTTAACACTTGCCAGATCGCTGCGACCTGGCAAGTGTTAACAGGCCCTAAGGTATTATGATTGGGACACCATGATCAAGAATCGACGGATTACCGCCTTCAGCCTGTCCTTCCTGGACATCATGGCCTGTGGTTTCGGTGCGGTGACACTGCTGTTCCTGATCCTGCGCCACAATGTTGTCGTGGAAGTGCAACCCGACCAAAAGCTGAGCGCCGAAGTGGTCATGCTGAAGGAGGATGTGAAAAAGGCGGAAGAAGACAGGACCGTATTACTGAACAGCATCGAGGAGCTGGAACTGCTGTTGGTCAACGCCCAGGGCCTCAGCAAGCGCTTCCTGACTGATCTCGAGGAATTGGAAGAGAGTATCCAGTCCGATCCCGAGGAGCGCATCGCCATGCTCCGCCGGCAGGTCGAGGAACTGGAAAGCGAGACGGCAAAGATGGAGGAGGTCGAGTTCGGCGACAAGGTTCGCCAGTTCATCGGCGAGGGCAACCGTCAATACCGTACCGGGCTGGTACTGGGCGGTGAACGCGTGATGATCCTGGTGGACGGCTCTGCGAGCATGCTGGCGGACACGGTGGTGAATGCCATCCGCCGCCGAAACATGGGGCCGGAAAAGCGCATCGAGTCGCCCAAGTGGAAATGGACGGTGCGCACGGTCGAGTGGCTTTTGGCCCAGCTGCCGCCGAGCAGCCGCTTCCAGCTCTATATCTTCAACACCCAGGCGGTTCCGGCCACCGTCGGCAGCGAAGGCGAGTGGCTGGATGCCGCCGATTCGCTGCAACTCGAAGAAGCCGTCGAAGGCCTCAAAGCATACGCACCAGAGGGCGGGACCAGCCTGGAGAACGCGATCACCATGCTCAAGGACTTTCCTGAAAAACCCGATAACCTGTTCCTGCTGACCGATGGCCTGCCGACCCAGGGCAAGGCTCCGTCCCGGTCGGCGATGGTGAGTGGTGAGCAACGCCGCCGCCACTTCCTCAGCGCAGTCGGGAAATTACCAATCGGCATTCCCGTGAACACCATTTTGTATCCGATGGAAGGCGATCCGGAAGCGGCGGCGCTGTTCTGGCAATTGGCCATGAGCACCAAGGGCGCTTTCATTACGCCCTCGAGGGACTGGCCATGACCAGGCGGCGTCGCGGCGCCATGGAGGCCAGCGTGTCTTTCCTGGACGTCATCAGCTGTGGCTTCGGTGCCATTGTGTTGCTGTTGATCATCGCCCCAGTGGGTGACCCCGTGGCGTTGCAAGAAGCGGAGCAGAGTCTGCAGACGGTGGTGCGGGAGTTGACTGAAAAACTGTTTGACACCCGCGGCGAATCGATAGTGCTGAGCAAGGATCTGAAGTCGCGAAAGGAACAGATTTCAGACCTGGAACAACGCGTCGCACGTCTTAAAGCTAAACTGGCAAGCGTGGAGAAGCAGTCCAGGGAGATAGCCCAGTCGAAGGTCGTGGAAGAAGTGCAACTCAGGCTGGCGCTGCAGGTGTTGACGGAGGAAATGGAACGCCTGGCGCCTATTGACAGCGTCAAAAATCAGCTCATTGGCGGCATACCGGTGGACAGCGAATTTATCATCTTCGTGATCGACACTTCGGGCAGCATGCAAATGGCCGCCTGGCGGCGGCTGAAGACCGAAATGTTGAACATCCTCAACATCTATCCCGCCGTGAAAGGCATACAGGTGATGAACGATATGGGGCAGTACATGTTTTCGGACACCCGCAGAGCCTGGATGCGCGACAGCGAGGCGACTCGCCGGCGCATCATCAATGCGCTGGAAACCTGGGCGCCATTCAGCAATTCCAGCCCGGTGGAGGGGATCAACGCCGCCATTCAGACCTTCTACCAACCGGATCGCAAGATCAGCATCTACACCCTCGGCGATGACTTTTCCGGGCGATCGATCCGGGCCGTGGTCAAAGCCATAGACAACCTCAACCAGGCGCACAACGGCTCGGAACGGCTAGTGCGCATCCACGCGCTCGGGTTCCCTGTACATTTTACTCCCGGGCGCACGCCCAGCGCGTCGGCCATCAAATTCGCGGCGTTGATGCGCGAGATAAGCTACAACAACGGTGGTACTTTCATCGGCCTGACCGACCTGCAGCAATGAAGCCGTGAGGAAACCGAATGGTAATTTTTTCTGCAATATGAAATTTTGCAGCCGCATGACCGGTCTACTGATGGTGGCGATGGCCTTACTGTCCGGCTGCACCGCCAGCGTCCGGGTGGAGCAGAATTTTCCCGAGATGGTGGCGACGCCGCACGACATGAGCGCCGTGCTGGTTTTGGACAATGAATTTCGTAACTACAAGGCGCAGCCGAATTCGAAGACCAGTATTAAGCTTGGGGCGGCCCAGGTCGAACTGCTGAGCAAGGCCTTCAGCGGGTTGTTCGCAGAGCTGAAAGTCGTATCTTCGAAGGAACAAGCGGGACCAGATACGGATCTCGTGATCATTCCCTCGGTACGGGAAGTCCAGCTTTCTACACCGTCGGATTCATATCTCAACGTATACGAGGTTTGGATCAAGTACAACCTGGACATTGAAACCGCCGATAACGTGCCGATTGACAGTTGGTTCCTGCCTGCCTATGGAAAGACACCACACTCATTTATGTTATCCCGAACCAAAGCGATCGACGAAGCCACTGTCATCGCGCTGCGCGATGCAGGGGCCAAGCTGATGCTGGACTTTTTCAGGATCCCAGCGGTCCACGGCTGGGAGCAGCAGCGCCAGGCAACGAAATCAGAACCATGAGGTATCCGATACTCACATCGCTTGTCGCGGCCGCTGCGATGGGCGGATGTGGTTCCACCACGACAGTTGACGACTTCCGGCCCACGACCGAACCGATTGACATCGGGATAGACGAAAAGGTGGTGATCCTGGGCCGGCGCGACGCCGGGCATTACGTAACCGATCGCAGCTTCATAGACTGCCTGGTCAAGAAACTGAAGCATTCGAACTTTCAGGTCATGTCGGAGCAGGAATTCGTGGACGCACTCTATCCATGGTTCGAACCAAGGACCGCGCCCAAGCACCTCAAGCGCCTCAGGAGAATCATGCAAGAACCAGTCGTCAGGGAAAAGGTTCAGCAGGAGAAAATCAGATACCTGGTGTGGCTCGACGGCGAAGTGGAAACGCACGGGTCGACCGGCAGCATGACTTGCGGGTTCCTCCCCGGGATGGCTGGCTGTTTCGGCTTCACCTCCTGGGACAAGAGCGTCATGTTCGAAGCCGTCGTCTGGGATCTGGTGGACCTGACCGAGGAAGCTCGCATCCGGGTGGATTCAGAAGGCACGTCGTACGTGATTGGAGTCGTAGCGCCCATTCCTCTGCTGACCCCGGTGGAAAGCGAGGCCTGTTCGGGCATGGGAGAAAAGTTGCGGTCCTATTTCGCCCAGGAGGTGGACTGAGTTGAGTTATTTCGGCTGGAAAGCGCTCGCGATCGGCTCGCTGCTCCTTCCCGCGCCCACTTTTGGCGCCCCGGGCGAGGAAATGCATGAGCAGATAATTGCGTCCATCGGGGCGTATGACGATCCCAGGCTGACCGCCTACGTCGAAGAGCTCCTGAAAGAAATCGTCCTGGTTTCGGAAATGGCGGGCGATGAGTTTACCTTCACACTGGTTGACGAAGGCGACATCAACGCCTACGCAACTCCGGGCAAATACGTGTACATAAATCGGGGAATACTCAATTACATTGCAAACGAAGCGCAGCTGGTTTCGGTGCTGGCTCACGAAGTTGGCCATGTCACCCAAAAGCACGTGAGTGTGATGCCGGTCGCGGCTGGCGGTGCGCGTTTCCTCGCCCAGCTGGTAGGGATGCTCTCCGGCAGCGGGGAGGTGGCTCAGGCCAGCATGGAGTATGCGAACTCACTACTCAAGGGGCACGGCCGCGACAACGAACTCGAGGCCGATCAAGCGGCCGCCCGTTACATGTCGAAGCTGGGTTATGATCCGGACCAGATGCTGAAAATGCTCGGGATAATGAAGGACCTCGAGATCATGCAAAAAGATCGCGCCGCGCAAAAAGGGGCCCCGCGCCGTTCCTATCACGGCATATTCTCCACGCACCCACGCAATGACATGCGATTGCGCAGCGCGGTCAGCAAGGCCAAGACGATCGATACGGCCGCCACGCGCGACTCGGGCGCGGCGCGCTACAGGCAAATGACCGACGGACTGGTATGGGGTGATAATTTCAAGGAAAAGGAGCCAAAGCCAGAGCGCTACTCCGATATGGCGCTGCGGGTTCGCTTCGATTTTCCGGATGACTGGACGCACATCTCGAACATTCAGACCAGGGCCGTAACCGGCGAAGCCGAGGGCGGCGTAGCCCGCCTGAGCATGCAGCCGCATCCGCGTACCCCGCAGACACCAGAAGAGCACCTCTATAACTACCTCGATGTTTCACATTTGCAGGACGGCCGGGAGATCCGCCCCGCACGGCTCAAGGGTTTCACTGGAATCCTTCCCGGCCAGGATGGACATCCGGATCGGCGCATCGCGGTGGTCTTTTACAAGCTCAACGCCTACCTGTTCACCGGCGAGGTGACCCAGCAGGAAAGCTTTGTCGAATTCGATGAGAAGTTCCTGGAATCCATCGATACCTTCAGGCCCATCTCCAACCGTGAGATCGAGGGCCAGAAACCCAAGACCGTCCATTACGTCAAAGCTACCAGCGCGACGACCTTCGAAGCGCTGGGCGAGCAGCTCAAGCTGGACCCATACGATGTGCAGGACCTGCGCCTCATCAATGGCTATTACCCCACCGGAGAGCCGAAACCCGGCGAGTGGATCAAAATCTTCAGACAATAGAAAAATGGGAAATATGTGATTTCTGACTAACTGTGAACTCCAGCAACGTTGTTTACAACAATGACACCCAACACTTCCTGCACAGGCCCACATGGCGTTCTAGCATGTTTTGTGTATAAATCTGGGTTGCTGGAATTGACAGCCAATTATCATCCCTGTCGTCTTTATCTGCAGCTTCGGTTTCCCCTGCTGGGGTCTTCTCATATATGGTGATGATTCTCAAACTACTGGGGAGGCCACCATGAAACAGACAACTGCAACAGTCGTCGCTGCCAGTGTATTGTCAGTCTCATTGATTATTAGTGCGCTGTTTGCTGCACCAAGGTATCAATTTACATCCGTAGGAGACGATTGGTTGATTCGACTCAATAAGCAAACCGGAGAGATCTGTGCGATAGCTTGGGGTAATAATGAATCATGGGCACATTCATGTCGCGAAAACCCATATGAGACGGAAGATTTGATTATGGCTGATAAAGATAGCTGGAATTTTAAGCAGCCTTCCTCTGAGTGAGTCCCCTTGCCGGCAATCAAGCACTCTATACACTTATGGTGCACTTACAGAAGTATTATCGGTCAAGGGTAAGTAAGTAAAATCATTGATTTATTTGGTGGGCGATACAAGGCTTGAACTTGTGACCTCTGCAATGTGACTGCAGCGCTCTCCCAACTGAGCTAATCGCCCTCCCTGGGGACCCGTAAATAATACCATTTATCGTCACTGGCACGATGATTGGATATTATTCCCTGGATGAAACGTCTCCCACTCTTACTGTTGGCGTTGATGGCGGCGCTGTTCTTTATCACGCTGAACCGGCCTGAGGCTGGGCTGGGCTGGCTGCATGCATTTGCAGAAGCCGGCATGGTGGGCGCATTTGCCGACTGGTTTGCAGTGGTTGCGCTGTTTCGCCACCCGATGGGAATCCCGATCCCTCACACGGCCATCATTCCAAGGCGAAAGAACGAAATTGGTGAGAACCTGGCACGTTTTGTTGCCGAGCATTTTCTGCACCCGGACGCGGTTCGGACGAAACTGGAGTCCGCCAATCTGGCCAGGAAGACCGCACACTGGCTAAAATCGCCAGCCGGACATGAGCGGGTTCTCGACCTTGGAATCCGCCTGGTGCAGTGGATCTTTGGTGCATTGCACGAGGAGCGGGTCAGGCAGTTCATCGGCCGCCTGGGGAGCCGGCAACTGGCCAAGGTCAAGCTGGCCCCGCTGCTTGGCCGGACCCTGGACTGGCTGATCGAGGATGGCCGGCACCAGGAAATGCTCACCCAGGCGCTTCGATTCGCACTCGTGATGCTGCATGACAACCGTGAAATGATCCGGGGAAATGTACAAAGAGAAAGCCCCTGGTGGATGCCCGGTTTCGTCGATGACAAGATTATCGTCCAGATGTTGGACCGGATAGAGGTGTTGCTGCTGGAGCTGTCGCTGGACCCGGATCACTCCATGCGAGGTGATTTCAACCGCCTGATGGCACGCTGGGCAGATGGCCTGCAACACTCCACGGAATACGCGCACTGGGCCGAACAAATCAAGCAAGGCATGCTGGAAAACGGTGATCTGCAGGACTATCTCTATCGTCTGTGGACCGACCTCGTCAGCGGCCTTGAGTCGGATATTGAAGGCCCGGATTCGCAGTTTCGAAGCCAGCTGAGCAGCTTGTTGAGCGGCCTGGCGGAAGAAATGGAAGGAGACCAGCAAATGCAGGCCTGGATCAACGCATGGCTGGTGGAATCGTCAGTAGCCCTGGTCGATGAAAACCGGCAGGCAATCGCCAGCCTGATCAGCGATACCGTGCGTAGCTGGGACGCCACCGAGACCAGCAACCGGATCGAGCAGGCCATTGGGCGTGACCTGCAGTTCATACGCATCAACGGGACCCTGGTCGGTGGCCTGGTTGGGTTGGTGATCCACGCGATCAAGCTATTGTAGGAGCGAATTTATTCGCGATCACCGTGACCTTCGCGGATAACTCCGCTCCTACATTGGCTCGAAACGATTCTCGTGCCGGTTTTTATGAACCTTCTGAGGATTCCAGACCTTACCGTTCATCGCTATGTAGACCCCGGCCGGGAGGCTCTGTACGGCGCCGACAGCGCAGCCAATGTTGAATATTGCGTCAGAGTCGCGAAACCGGGCAGGATTAAGCGCACCGGTCAGCACGATGGTCTTGTTTTCCAGGTCGCCGAGAACAGTCGCGGTTTCAACCATCGAATCGGTGCCGTGTGTTATCAGGATGTGGCTGGCGTCTGAAGCCGAAACCGTGGCGTGGATTAGCTGCCGCTCGATATCACTAATGTGCAGACTGTCCTTGCGCATCAGGTCCATCACCTCGAAATCGAAAGCCACATGCATAGCATGGAGTATCTGGCTGATTTGCGGCTCGCCAATCTGGTAATCGCTCTTGTCATCGAAATAGACCTTGTCGATCGTGCCGCCGGTCGTGATGATGAGCAGTTTTGAGATCATTCGCGTAGTATATCGTGCCAGGAGTCAAACAAAGCAGCAGCAATATAAGTGTGAATCAATCCAATTTCAAATTTCGGCCGGCGGTGGCTGGCCGCGGCCCAGGATTGTGCCTGTTAATCGCACTCCTGTGCCTCCTGGGCTGGAATCTACAGGCACAGGAATTGGACCTGCCGGCAACGGCAGACCTGGCTGCGGCCCTTTCCAGCCAGGATTCACGCACCGATACCCTGCTGACCATGATTGCAGTTGCACGGTTGCTCGAGTATGGCGTTTCTGCGGAATTGACTGATGTTGATGCGGTTGCGAATCGTTTCCGTGATGACCGGGCCTGGCTTGATCGATTGGCCGGGCATTACCTTGATTTGCCCATGCGCGGTTCGCAGCTTGATCCCGCGGCCTGGTTCGTCATGCTTGAACTGGATCAGCACCAAATGGCCCCGGGACTGGTCGTTTCACCGCTTGGCCCGGAAGACCGCAACCTGATGCGGCAATTGTTCGACCGCAGCGATGAGCGACTTTCAGCAGCCATCCTTCCCGAATTGTTGCAGAGATTTGAAATTCATTCGATTGAGCTATGGAGGAGTCTGTTAGAGGCGGTCCTGTTTAACGAAGCACTGCTCGCGGTTGTTTCAAGCCTTAACGCAGACTGGTTCGATGCCTGGATGGACGTCCAGCCACCGGCTCCCGCCAGCCAGGAGGGTACATCCGATGTGGTGGATGACGCGCTGATCACGCTGTGGGCACTGGCGGGTTTAACCATGATGTCGGGTCCTGCCGACGCACTGCGGCTGAAGCGTCTGCGGTTTAACCTGCTGTCAGCATTCAATGAACTGGACGAAGTTCAGCGCAAAGACGCTCATTACCTGCTCGTGCTCGCCACCGCGGTGGATGGCCTGAATGAGGGGAAGTACCTGGCGTTCACCGAGTCGTTACTATGGGTGGTTTCCGATTTGCTGATACCAGAGCAGCAAGTTTCGGCACGGGCGAACGATCCGCGGTTTGAGCCACTGTTTGAGGCAGCATTTGAGTTGCAGCCGGTGCCGGAACAGCCATCCGCCGTTGCTGTGGTTGCAGAAAATGAGGCAGTCGTTGAAGCCGTTGAGCAGGAAACTCCAGCCCGGTCGCGAATTCCACGGATATTGTCTGAATTATTACCCCGGTTGTCGAACGCATTTGCAGGCGAATTCTCCGAGGTGGATCCCCGTATCAATGCCAGCATGGCAGCGGTTTTCGATGTGGTTCAGTACCTGCGGAGTGAGCAGCAGGACCCGAACCGGTTGATGGCACTGCGCAGGGGTATCGGGGACGCCATCGCTCAGTTCGTGTTACTGGTCCCGGAAATGGACTATTACTTTGACCAGCCGGTGCGGCGGCGAATCACGGAAGAAATCAATGTTTGTATCAGCATTGCATCCAGTGACGACCAGCAAGGCGTTGCGAAGCTGAGCCGTGAGCAGTTCGATGGTTGCCTGGAAAGTCTTGTCGAAATGTCTGCAGTGCTGGTGAGCAGGGAAGAACTGGCGGGTGATCCCGATGGGCCGTTCGCTGCCGACCAGTTACGTCGGGAGCTGAGGATGCCGCCCTGGCAGCGAATCAATTTTTCCCTGGGCTACTTGCACGAACGTTTCCCTACCGGTTGCGAGGCGCCGGCCCAGCCGCTTCCGAACCCCCTTGAATGGTCGAGTCTGGCTTCCATGATCAGCTGGTTTGCACGCCAGGCGCCGGTGTATTTCCAGACGCCGGAGAGCGAAGCCCTGGTAGTGCGTATGCGCCAGCAGGGCCTGGAATTGCTGCGCAATATGGCCCAACAGGTGGACTGCATCAGCGGCGCAGGGAGCGGCATTCATGACCCGGTGAGCCGGAGCCTTGCAGATTATCGAATCGCGCTGAATGACCTGGTGGCTGGTATCCGGAAAGTTGAATTGGAATTCCGGGCAGAGCGGTTGAAATCCGGGGCCGATGTTGTTTTGCACGGAGATGCGTCACAGCACACGGCTTACCGTACGGAGGAATTGACCATTGGACCCTGTGATCCCGGCCTGGTCTGTGAAATGTCGGGGCAATTGGAAACTACCAGGGCGTTGATCGGCCTGTTCCCGGATACCTACCTGATTGCTGACCAGGCCGGGTTGGGCAGCATTGAAATCTGTTACGAGAATATGCAATGGGTGAATCGCCGGGCCGTGCCGGTGCGCCCGGATGATCCTCATGTGGCCAATTATTTTGGACAGTTGAGTTTCGACCTGGTAGGCAAGTACCGGGAAAAAGGCGTGATTACAAGGGTATTTGGCTCAAATTTTGTCAGCCCGGATGAATACCACTACCTCTTTGCGGCTGCCACGGAAGAGGTGCGTGAAGACAGTTGTCCGACAGAATGGGTTGGAACGAAAATTGTTACCAAACTCAATAGCAACAGTCGTGTCAGGGTGGTTCCGGATCGTCTGACCTACCTCGCCAGCGCGAGGGAAAAGCCGTCCGAAATCATCGGCGCGAATTGGGGCCGGGGAGTGGAATGGCGCGACTGGTTTGTAACCGGCCTGGGTATCACCCCGTTTGAGTATGACCCGGACGAGGGAATACACGACCGGGTCAATCAGCACTTACAGGACTTGTACCAGGCGGAGCAGTCTTTACTTTATGCTTCTTTGCTCAGACCCCAGTCTCGTGGCGGCAGCAGTGAAACGGAATCATTGCTGGATCTGCAGGAGGAACTGACAACACGCAAAGCCCTGGTTCGTTCCTACATCAATCTTTTTTACCCGGGTTTCATGCTTGATTCGGACGCCATTCGCGGGTCACTGGAGGGTTACGGCGCATTGCTGGATACCGTAGTACTCAGCCGTTTTCGTGAAGCGCACGTGGCCGTGGAGTCGATTAACGAAGTTGGCCTCTCCAGGCTGGAACAATTCCAGGCCGACTGGGCCCGCCAGTCCGACGCCGTACGGCGAATGGGCTCCATAGCGCCCGGGGTTGCCCACGCCATCATACGGCTAAATGCGCTCTATCTTGATTTTTTCGCACTTCCGTCCGAGAAGAACGAAGCGCATGAAGACGTCACGACTGATGGTGGCTAGTGCGGCTGAATGCCAGCACACTGCCGACAAATATCACCACGAGGATTGACTGCGCCAGGGCCGGTACTCTTTGTGGTGGATTGCTCCAGGCTTCCATGACTCCGATGACCAGGTATAGCATCACCAGGTAGCCGGCCCAGGTCATTGAACGAAGCGAACCCGCCAGCAAGCCTTTCAGCGGTAGCATCAGCGGCATTGTGGCCACGGCGGCGAGCAGCCAGTTGCCGGTTCCCATTGGCCGGGGCAATAGTGCGTGCCAGACCGGTTGCAGCAGGATGAGGGCCAGGTAAGGCCCGCTTACCAAAAGCTGGCGCTTGCTGTTCAAAGTATATCGAGTACAGATTCTGGAGGGCGTCCAATTGCGGCGCGGTCGTTGGCAAGTACGATAGGGCGCTCAATCAGCCGGGGGCTGGCCACCATGGCAGCGATCAGTTGCTGCTCCGTAAGCGATTCGTCGGCCAGGCCTTGCTCGCTGAATTCTGCCTCGCCCTTTCTCATCAATTCCCGGGCTGTGAGCCCCAGTTTTTGCAGGATAGAGTGCAATTCAACTGCATCCGGGGGGGTGTCCAGGTAGAGGGTTATGTCGGGTTCAAAGCCTTGTTCCTGCAGTAATGCGAGCGTAGCCCGGGACTTTGAGCAGCGCGGATTGTGGAAGATTCTGATGGTCATGGCGGTTCTCTTGGTTAAAATGGTATGAATCAGGCTTTGCGTGCATTCTATGCACAGAACCACGCAGGGTAAACAACCCGGAAGATAACAATGAACCATGAATCCGATTCGCAACTCGTCCTGCCACAACAACTGACGCGGCTAAAAAGGCTGGCGCAACACGTCTGGAAGCACTTTCAGGAAGACCGTTGCTTCGAGGAAGCGGCATCGCTGGGGTATACGAGCCTGTTGGCCATGGTGCCCTTGTTCGCAGTGGCTTTCGGAATCATCGCAGCCTTCCCCGTATTCAACGAATGGTCGGAAAACCTGCAAGCATTCATCTTCGATAATTTTATGCCGGCGACCGGCCAGCAGATCGTACCCTACCTGAACACCTTTCTGGACAGCATCAGCAGCCTTACATTGCCCGGTACCATCATGTTGATCGTGACCGCGATAATGCTCATGGTCCGTATCGAAGTCGCTTTCAATCGGATTTGGCGCGTCGACCGGAACAGGACAATTCTCAACCGGATCGTGATGTACTGGGCCGTGTTGACGCTGGGCCCGATTCTGATCGCCGCGGCAGTGGCGTTGAGCGCCCAAAAGGTGCTCGGAGTACTGGGAATGGACGGAGGAATTACACCCGGCGTGCACCGGATGGGCATCTTTTTTCTTACCTGGCTGGTGTTTTCGCTGTTCTTCGTGTTGGTACCGTACCGCAAGGTGAGAATCAAGCACGCCCTGATCGGCGCGTTCCTGAGCACTGTGCTGTTCAGCATTGCCAAGGCGGGATTCGTCGCCTATGTCAGCAATGCGAATTACAAAGTGATCTATGGTGCCCTGGCTACGATCCCACTTTTTCTTTTCTGGTTGTACATAGTCTGGACCGTTGTATTGTTCGGCGCGTCCCTGGCCGCCTCACTGACCACATTTTCGGACTACCGAAAGTATGATACCGACTGGCCACAACGCTGGGAGTTACAGTTGGCCTATCGCCTGGTCGGGCATTTGTGGAACGCTCAACGTGCAGGTGCCGGCTTGTCCCTTTCACAACTGCTTGATCTTGAGCAGCAAGCCAGTGAGCTCCAGTTACACCAGCTCCTGATGCGCCTGAGAGATGAGAAGATCGTCAATCTGGACGAAGAGGGCAGCTGGATTCTGACCAGGGATCTCGAAGAGTTGTCTCTCGGTGAACTTTACAGCCAGGGTCATTATTATCTTCCCCTTGGGGAAATTGGAAAGTTGCCGCGGGAAACGAAATGGGACCAGGTTTTTGTCGATAGCCTTGAACGCTTCCGGGAACGCGGCGAAATGGAATGGGACCGTTCACTCAGGAGCATGTTTCTGGGTGGTAACAAGGAACGCAACCTATGATGAAAAACAGCAAAACGTTGTTGCTCCTGTTGCTGGTATTCCTCGCGCCGTTCGCCAGGGCCGCATATGAAACCGAAGACCCCGTGGATTTTACCCTGCAGCAACTCGGTGGCGGTGAAGTTGCCTTGAGCGACTATCGCGGACAGTGGGTGGTTGTGAACTACTGGGCGACCTGGTGCGCTCCCTGCAGGAAGGAAATTCCCGACCTGTCTGAACTGCACGAGGAGCGTAGTGATATCACGGTCCTGGGCCTGGCTTTTGAGGAGCTCGACGACAGTGAATTCCTGGAATTCCTGGAGGACTTCGATGTCAGTTATCCGATCCTGAAAGTAGATGTGTATCAACCGCCGGAGCCTTTTGGCGCTCCTGCCGTTTTGCCAACGACAATCATCCTGGACGAGCAGGGACGGGCGGTAAAAGCATTCCTTGGCCCGGTGACACGCGAAGCGCTGGAGCGCTATATAGATTCCGGTTCGTAGGAGCGGATTTATCCGCGATCTGTTTGGGCTGAATTTATTACCGGTGCGAACGACTTTCTGTGTATCGCACAGGGCCCATATTCTTTCAGCCGTCGCAGATGCTCAGCGGTTGGGTAGCCTTTATGCCGGTCGAATCCGTAACACGGGTATCGAAGGTGTAACTCCTTCATCAGACGGTCGCGCGCGACCTTCGCCAGAATCGAAGCTGCAGAAATGGCGGGCTCCAGGGCGTCTCCCCCCACTATGGTTTTAACCTCACAGTTCAGCCTGGGGGCCTGGTTACCGTCGATCGGGGCCAGTGACGGAGCGGGAACCAATTGCTCAACGGCTCTTTGCATGCCCAGCAGGGTGGCCTGCAGTATGTTGACCCGGTCGATTTCATCGACTGCCACCTCCACGATTGACCAGGCAACAGACTTGTCCGTGATTTGGGGAAACAGTGCTTCGCGCAGCCGTTCGTTGAGCTTCTTGGAGTCGTCCAGGCGAGCAATGCTCTGGCGGGGGTCAAGGATCACTGCAGCAACCAGCACCGGTCCGGCGAGCGGACCCCGGCCCGCTTCATCCACGCCGGCGATCAATCGGTGCATTGATCCAGCAAGCCGCAGACGGCATCGGCTGCCCGCTTACTGGCATCACATCGCAGACGGTTATGGATCTCAAGAAATCGCTCATGCAGCGCTACCCGGGAAGTCCCGTCTTCCAGCCATCTGTTGATTTCCCCGGCCAGTCGGTCACTGCTGGCATCGTCCTGGATCAATTCCGGCACCAGGGACTCACCCGCCAGGATGTTGGGCAATGCAAAAAATGGTGTCTTGAACAAGTGGAGTTTTTTCGCCAAGTGGTAACTCGCGGTGGAAATCCGGTAGGCCGCTACCATCGGCCGATTGATCAACATGGTTTCAAGCGTAGCGGTGCCCGAAGCGCACATTACGGCGTCGGCGGCTGCGATCACGGCTCTTGGATCATGGTCTACCAGGCTGATGTCAGTGAAGGACAGCCTGTCCATCGTCTGCTGGAACAAGGCGCGAACATTGTCGTTGGCCATGGCACTGACGAACTGCAGCTCCGGCCGGTAGGACAACAGGATGCGGGCCGCTTCGATCATGGGCTCCGCCAGGCGCGATACTTCGCTGATTCGACTGCCGGGCAACAGCGCAATCGTCATCGCGGCCGGATCAAGATCCAGGCGGGTTCGCACAGAAGCCGGATCGAAATCCGGCGAAATCTGGTCAGCCATCGGGTGGCCCACGTAGGTGGCAGAGACTCCGTGATCCTTGAAAAAGTCGGTTTCGAAAGGAAACAGGCACAGGACCAGGTCAGTGGCACGCCTGATTTTTTTTACTCGTCTCTGGCGCCATGCCCAAACGGTAGGGCTCACGTAATGGATGGTTCGTATACCTTTTCTGCGGAGTTTGATCTCCAGGCCCAGGTTGAAGTCGGGGGCGTCGATGCCGACAAAGACGTCAGGCGACAGGGCCAGAAGGCGCTTGTGCAAACGCCGGCGCAAGCGCAGAAGCCTGGGAAAATGGGACAGAACTTCGAATAGCCCAAAAACCGCCAGTTCTTCGGCATCCCACCATGAATCCATCCCGGCAGCTTGCATCTGCCTGCCGCCGATACCAGCGAATTTCGCCTGCGGATACTTCTTCCTGAGCTGGTTCATCAAGGCGGCGCCAAGCTGATCGCCCGAGGCTTCTCCGGCGACAAGCGCGATGATGGGTAGCTGGTTTTTCATCTCAGGGCCCGGTGCCCGTTCAGCGTATGAAACTCTTCACCGTGGTAGCCAGGAAATCCACCCATGGCTGGACTTCTTCGTGCTCCGCGGCCATTTCAACAAGCTGCGCCTTGGCTTCTTCAAGTGGAATTCCGGATCGGTACAGCAGTTTGTACGCTCTGCGCATCTGTTGGATCTGTTCAGCTGAATATCCCCTCCGCTTGAGGCCTTCGGTGTTGACGCCCTTCGCCCTGGCTTTTTCGCCGGAAACGGTAACGAATGGGGGAATGCTCTGGTTCACGTGGCTGGCAAAGGACGTGAAGCTGTGTTCTCCGACATGACAGAATTGATGAATGAGCGAATACCCGGACAGTATGGCCCAGTCACCTACCGTGACATGGCCCGCCAGGGACGCATTGTTTGCCATGATGATGTTGTCGCCCAGGATGCAATCGTGCGCAATATGGACACAGGCCATTATCCAGTTGTTGTTGCCGATGATGGTCTTGCCGTCACCGTCGGTGGTTCCGCGGCTGAAGGTGCACAGTTCCCGGATCGTATTGTTGTCACCGATGATCAGTTCGGTATCTGCGCCGTCGTACTTCTTATCCTGCGGTTCCTCCCCGATCGAGGCAAACTGGAAAATACGTGTATTTTTCCCGATTGTGGTACGGCCCGTGACAACAACATGTGGTCCAATCCGGCTACCCGGGCCAATTGTAACGGCTGGTCCGATGATGCTGAATGCCCCGATTTCTACGTCATCTGCAATATTTGCGGCCGGGTCAACCAGGGCTTTTTCGTGAATGCCCGTCACGGTCATTCCGTCTTACCGGCGCACAGCAGTTCACAATTTGCCACTACTTTTCCGTTTACGGTCGCCTTGCACTCGTACTTGCCCATTCGGCGCATGATCCGTTTCTGGATCGCCTCCAGGATCAATTGATCGCCTGGCACCACGACCTGGTTGAACCGGGCGTTGTCGACCTTGACCAGGTAATACAACTCACCTTCCACACCCTCGACTTCGGCATCGAGATGGGCCAGCATTCCAGCGGCCTGCGCCATGGCTTCAATAATCAGCACGCCCGGCATGACGGGATTACCTGGAAAATGACCGTTGAAATATGGCTCATTGTGCGTGACGTTCTTAACCCCGACCAACCTTTTTTCCGGTTCCAGTTCCATTGACAGAACGCGGTCAATAAGCAGGAATGGGTATCGGTGCGGAAGGTATTTCAGGATTTCGACAGCCTCGACTGGCTTGGGTAGAATGTTATTGATCATCTTTTCCTGCTTTCCCCATTTTATTTTCGAGAGTGTGGACTCTTCGTGCTAATTCGTCGAGCTTGCGCAGCCGGGCCAGGTTACGCTGCCATAGATTGATAGGCGATGATGGCAAGTGTCCGGCCCAGGTTGTTCCAGGCTCCTTGATCGAACGAAAAAGCTGGCTTCCTCCCGTAATGGTGGTGCGGTCGGCAATCTCCAGATGGCCTGATACACCACAACCGCCGCCCAACAGGCAGTATTTTCCGATCTTCACACTTCCGGCAATTCCGCTGCTACCGGCGATGGCCGTGTGGGCTCCGATCCGGACGTTGTGTGCTATCTGGCAAAGGTTGTCGATTCGAACATCTTCTTCCAGCACGGTATCACCCATCGCACCCCGATCAATGCAACTGTTGGCGCCAATTTCGCAGTCGTCACCAATCACTACCGAGCCGACTTGCGGCACTTTTTCCCAGTGGTCAGCGGCAAAAGCAATTCCGAATCCGTCAGCGCCTATCACCACGCCCGGGTGGATCATTACACGTTTCCCGAGCCGCACGCCGTGGCCGACGGAAACGTTTGCAAACAGGCGGCAACCCTGGCCCAGGTGGCATTCCATCTCCAGCACGGTGCCAGGCCCGATAGCGCACCCGTCCCCGATCTCACAGTTGTCGCCAATCGTAACATGTGCCCCGATACTGACGTTCTCACCGATTCGCGAGGAGCCGGAAATGACTGCCGTAGGATGAATGCCCGGAACTGCTGGCGGCCGGGGATCGAACAGCGTGGCTACCCGCGCATAGGCCAGGTAAGGATCTTCAGCCACCAGGTAATTCGTCGGGCAGGATGTCGTGTCCCCCGCTTTTAGTATCACTGCGCCGGCCTTCGTTTCGGGCAGTTGTTTGCGGTAGGAAGGATTGGCGAGAAAGGTGATTTTGTCCGGCCCCGCCGATACCAGTGAGCCAACGCCATCAATCAACAGATCACCATCCCCTTGCAGTTCCAGCCCGAACCGGGTGCTTAGGTCGGACAGGCTGTACATGCTATTTTTTGCGGGCATCCGCTGACCGGGGAATTTCAGCGGATTCCCAGTTCCAGTTGGTCAGCCGCGAATTCGACTTCCAGCTGTTCGAGAATCAGGTCTGTGATATCCAGGTCCGGGCTGGCGAAGATCACCGGGCTGGAAATGATCAGGTCATAGCCGTTTCGCAGGGCAATTTCCTGCACCGCTATGTTGATTTGATCTTCCAGCTGCTGAACTTCCTCCGTGCGGCGAAAAGAAAGTTCATCTATCAGGTCTTCCTTGCGCCGGCTAACGTTGCGGCTAAGCTCGCGCAGTTCCTTTTCCATTTGCAGCCGGCTATTTGCTGTCATGTCGGCCTGCTGAAGGCGTATATCCAGTGCAGCGGCCCGCATTTCGTCCATTTCGATGGCGTCATTACGTGGTCGGAATTCCTGGTCCAGCTTGGCTCTTCCGCTAACAACCTGTGGTGCGCGGTCCAGCACTTCCTTCATGTCGACATATCCGATACGCAATTGCTGAGCCTCGGCTGAAGCGCACAAGGCGAAGCCGAGCAGCAGGACACGAATTGTCCGGGCGTAATACCACATACTCCGTATTGTACACACAACACGGGGTAGAAACAGGCCCTAAAACGTTGTTCCGAAGGAGAATTGTAAATCTTCGGTGCGGTCGCCCGGCCGGTCGTTGAACGGGAAAGCATAGGAAATCACGATCGGCCCGATGGGTGCTTCCCAGGTGACCGACAGACCGAAAGAACCCCTCAACTTGTCGGCTTCGAAGGCGCTGATGTTTTCATAGACGTAGCCCGTATCAACGAACAGCGCGAGTCGCGTTCCGCTCTGGGCACCCACGAACGGTGTCGGGAAGGCCAGTTCAATACCGCCGGCAACCTTGAAGTCTCCACCAACGGAACGGCAAAAGGCGTCTTTCGGGCCGAGTGTGTTGTCGTCATAGCCGCGCAGGTCGCGCACGCCGCCACTGTAGAAATGCTCGTAAAATGGTAAGCCCGTGTCCAGCGTCATCAAATCCGTGGGGTCACAGTTTCCGACGGGGGTATCGCCCATGATGGGTGTTGCCAGGGTATTTTTATCATAACTATCGTAGGAATCGCCATAACCCAGGTTGCCCCTGATGGCAAAGACCAGACCGCCCCAGATTGGCCAGAACTTGGCGCCTCGATACATTAGCTTGTAATACTGCCTTGAACTTCCGGGCAAGGCCATCTGCAGCGACAGGGATTGGGATGAGCCGCGCGATGGGTTCAGGAAATGGTTGCGGCTGTCCCGCGTCCAGCTGATCGTCCAGTCCAAAATATCGAACTCTCGTTCGCTATCAGAAATGACGCCGTCGCCGTTAAAATCCAGCGAATGGGACAGCGGGTCGCCAACTCTGGGCACCAGGCCGAACTCCTGGCAGACAAGAGGATTTTCCGGGTCGATTTCTACACAGGAGAACTGGCCAATATTGAGCTGGGAATTGCGGTAACCGCCGCCCGATCTCAGGTAGTCCACTTCGGTAACCGGTACGCCGAAGTTCACGCCGAGCGCCCACTCACTACTCGTATAGGTCGAGATATTGGCCGCCCCCTGATCGAATTGCTGGTAGCGCAGATAAAAGCCGCGGCTGATACCATCAGTCGTCCAGTAAGGGTTGTCGTACGAGAGGTTCAGGCTGCTGATGATACTGCTGTGTGATATGCCCAGCCCGAGCCGCTTGCCGCTGCCAATGAAGTTTTCCTGCTGAATGCTGAGTGATGCGATCAGGCCCTGTACCTGGGAAAAACCCAGGCCGACGGTAAAGCTGCCCGCCGGGCGCTCAGTGACACTGACAATAATATCGACCTGGTCATCGGTACCGGGAACTGCCGGCGTTTCGATTTCAACGTGTTCGAAATAGGTCAGGCGCTGCATCCTCACCCTGGACCGGTCGATGGCAGACTGGGAGAACCATGCACCTTCCATCTGGCGCATTTCCCGCCGCAATACTTCGTCCTTGGATTTGCCGTTGCCGACGAACTGGATTCTGCGGATATAGACGCGTTTTCCCGGGTCCACAAAGAAGTTGATCGACACCAGGCGGTTGTCGCGGTCTACGTCGGTGATGGGATTGACGTTGGCGAACGCGTAGCCAATGTTGGAAAGGATCGAGGTGATGTTCTCGACACTCTGTTCAACTTTCTTGCGGGAGAAAATCTCCCCGGGCTGCGCGACGATGAGCCGGCGGAGCGTTCCCTCGTCGATTACCAGGTCACCCGTGATGGATATTTCGTCCACACCGTAAACATCGCCTTCGACCACGTTGGCTGTGATGTAAATGTCTTGCTTTTCCGGCCCGATGGCCACCTGGGTCGACTCCACGCTGAAGTCCACATACCCACGGTCCAGGTAATAAGAGCGGAGCTTTTCCATGTCCCCGGAGAGTTTCTCGCGGGAGTATTGGCCGTCTTTGGACCAGAATTTCCAGAAGGGAACGATATCCGCTTCGAAGTCTTTGCGTATTTCCTTGTCGGTAAAGGTTTCGTTGCCCACGATGTTAATGTGGCGAATTTTCGCCACGTCGCCTTCATCGATGACGATGGCAATGCGGACGCGGTTCCGTTCAAGCTCGGTAACACGCGTATCCACGCTGACCGCGTAGCGGCCCTGGCTGAAGTACTGATTGATCAATTCCTGCTTGAGCCGGTCCAGCACCAGGCGGTCAAACACTTCACCTTCAGACAAGCCGATGTCGAACAGCACCCGCCGGAGTTCTTCTTCCTTGATCGCCTTGTTGCCGGCAAGGGTCACGGTTGCGATGGCGGGTCTCTCCCTCACCTTGATGACCAGGATATTTCCCTCCCGGGCCATGCTGATGTCCTCGAAAAAACCGGTGCGGTACAGTTCCCGGATTGCTGAGCGGGCATTGGAAGGATTAAGCTGGTCACCCGGGTTCAGCGACATGTAATTGTATACGGTGCCTTCAGATATTCGCTGTAGCCCTTCTACGCGAATATCCGATATAGTGAATGAGTCTGCTGCGAGTGCGGCATTGGTACACAACAAGCAACTCAGAATCAGAGTTAGAATTCTTATCATTGATTTAGAAAGCCTACCCGACCAGCCGTAAAATATCATTAATAAATGCAAGGCTCATCAGGCCTGCAAGGGCAATCAACCCAAAGTATTGGCCCGCTACCTGAGCTTGCTCAGATACCGGGCTTCCTTTTACCAATTCTATCAGGTAATAGAGCAAATGACCGCCATCGAGCACCGGAATTGGCAGCAGGTTAAGGATGCCCAGGCTCAGGCTGATGGCGCCGAGGAAGAATAAAAAATGCGACAGGCCGGCTGCTGCCGATAAGTTCGCGAACCGGGCAATGCTGATGGGACCGGACAGGTTTTTGACCGACGCCTTGCCGGTGACCATACGGCCCAGCAGGCCCAGTGTAGATCCGGTCAGGCGCCAGGTTTCTTTGATGGCAGCAGCAAAGCCTTCCACCGGACCCAGGCGATAGGTTATCGCTGCTCTTTCCAGTGTTGCTCTTTGTTCACTGCTGATTTCAGCGTTGGTTACGCCCAGTATCAAGCGGCTTGAGAAAGTTCCGGATTTTTCGCGGCGTGGACGCACCTCCAGTTCGATCAGCACACCATCCCGTTCGACGGTCAAGAGCAGCGGCTCATCTTCGCTACCGTGGGTCTGCACCAGGTGTCCGATCCAGGACCAGCTTTTCACCTCTTCACCGGCGATAAGCACGATGCGGTCGCCTGCATAAAGTCCGGCCCGGAATGCGGGGCTTGCATCGGTAACTTCTCCGATGACCGGAGGAACTTTGAGCCGCCAGGGTTCGATGCCTATGGCCTCCAGGGTTTTTTCCTCATCGAATTCGGAGCCCAGGGCAAAGAGGTCAAGCACATGTTCAGAACGTATCCCGTCTGCGTTTTCCACCGCGACCCTGGTAGGGTCGCGGTCAAGCGCATGGATGATTAATTCGAGGACGGCGTGCGACCAGGTTCGTGTATCCAGGCCGTCCACCGCGACGATGGTGTCACCTGGTTCGAGCCCGGCTTCGGCAGCAATTCCTGATACAGCGCCAATGACGGGCCGAGACTCTGGTATTCCTACCAGGAACATCAGCCAGAAAGCGCAAACTGCGAATACCAGGTTGAACACCGGGCCGGCGGCAACGATCGCAATTCGCGCCCACACGGATTTTCGGTTAAAAGCCTGGTCCAATTGATCCTCGGCAACCGGGCCTTCCCGCTCATCGAGCATCTTCACGTATCCGCCCAGGGGAATGAGCGCGATGACGTACTCGGTATCGCCCGCGCCGCGCCGCGACCAGATAGCCTTGCCGAAACCGATAGAAAAGCGCAATACACGCACCCCGAGTTTTCGCGCCACCCAGAAATGACCGAATTCGTGAAAAGTGATCAGCAGGCCAAGCGCAACAAGCAGCCACCAGATTGAACCGAGAACTTCACCCATATTTTTTTGCTACCCACTGTTTTGCTGTTTGCCGTGCTTGCCGGTCGTGCTCGAGCACATCGTCCAGATTTTGGACGCTCGACACTGCAGTACGTTCCATCACGTCCCCAACAAGCCGGGGAATCTGGTCAAATCCAATTCTGCCTTTCAGAAAGGCATCTACCGCCACTTCATTGCTCGCGTTCAACGTGACAGGCGCGCTCGCGCCGCTGCGCGCGGCTTGGAAAGCAAGCCCCAGGCAGGGAAAGCGGTCCAGGTCTGGCGGTTCGAAACTGAGGTCATTCATCCCGGCAAGATTGAGGCATTCGACACCGGCTTCAATACGCCTGGGCCAGGCCAGCGCATAGGCTATGGGTGTGCGCATATCCGGTGTGCCCATCTGTGCCAGCACCGAGCCGTCCCGGTATGCGACCATTGAATGAACAATGCTTTGCGGATGAACGACTACTTCGATCTGCTCCGGACGCGCGTTGAATAGCCAGCGCGCCTCGATCACTTCCAGTCCCTTGTTCATCAGGGTGGCGGAATCCACCGATATTTTTCGGCCCATGTCCCAGTTGGGATGATTACATGCCTGTTCCGGAGTCACAGCGCTGAACTGTTCCGCCGGCAGTTTGCGGAAAGGCCCTCCGGAAGCGGTCAAAATGATTTTTTCCACCCCTGCTGTGTCCAGCCCCTGATCGAAGTTTTCCGGCAGGGCCTGGAAAATCGCGTTATGTTCAGAGTCTACCGGCAGAATGCGCGCATTGTTCCGTTTGGCCTCGGAAACGAATACCTCGCCGGCAATGACCAGTGATTCCTTGTTCGCCAGCAGTATTTTTTTGCCACGACGAGCCGCCTCGAAAGTGGAATTCAGGCCTGCAGCGCCCACTATGGCGGCCATCACGATATCTGTTTCCGCCATGCCTGCAGCTTCTTTCAGGCCAGCTTCACCCGACAGGACATCCGCCCTGGCACCTGATTGTCTCAGGGCTTTGGCAAGTTCTCGCTCCAAAGAGGGATCCGCGGTTACGGCCAGGCTGGCGTCGAACTGTGCACATTGTGCAGCAAGTTTTTCAATGTTCCTGTTGGCAGTCAGAGCGACCACCCGGAAACGATCCGGGTTGCGGCCAATGACGTCCAGTGTGCTGTCGCCGATGGACCCGGTGGAACCGAGAACTGAAACGTTTTGGCATCTCATGGGGCCAGTGCTCTATAAGCCAGTGCGAAAAATGGGGCGCCAGCAAGAAGGCTGTCGTAACGGTCGAGTACGCCGCCGTGGCCGGGGAAAAGAGTGCCGGTATCTTGCAACCCGGCTGTGCGCTTGTGAATGCTGATGAACAGGTCACCACCTACCGAAGACAGCGTCGTCAACACGGTCATGGCCAGCAATGCAGCGGCTGTAATGTTCAGCTCCGCGATAAGTTCCGACCACAGAAAAGTCGCGGCAATGGCCAAAATAATGCCCCCGTATACGCCCTCCCAGGTCTTTTTCGGGCTGATCACGGGCGCCAGTTTGATCCGGCCGAATCGCCGGCCACTGAAGTAGGCGCCTACATCGGATGCCCAGATGATCAGTAACAACAAAAAGACCATGAAAGGCCCATCCGGCTGATCGTGCAACCACGACAGGGAGAACCAACAAAAAGTTGTTGCACCCAGCGCAGACAGAAAGCCAAGCCGCCGGAATTTGTTGTTGGGTCCTTCACCGTCGCGGAATACAAACAGCCTGCAGAACATCAGCAGCCAGAGCAGGCAGCCCGCCCCGAGGAAGACCATCGCTTCGGCCCTGACGACAGGCCAGAAATACATCATCAAGGCGAGTATAAAGATTTGCAGGCCTTGCAGCGCCCAACCGGAGGCCGCAGTAAGGTCGGCAAGCCGCCGGAACTCCCAGCAACCAGTCATTAAGATCAGCGCGATGAGCAACCTGAACAGCCATGATGGCGGTAGAAAAACCACCGCAATCGTCGCAGGAAAAATAATCAGGGCCGTGATGATTCGGGTTTTAAGCAATGATCGAAACCCTCAAGCGGATGACTCCCGGATCTGTTCGCCTGTCAGCCCGAATCGCCGCTCCCTGGCTTGATAGGCAGCTATCGCTTCATCGAGGACTTCAGGGCTGAAATCTGGCCACAAGACCGGAGTAAAATAGAATTCAGTATAAGCGCACTGCCATAACAGGAAATTGCTGATCCGCATTTCACCACCGGTTCGGATAAACAGATCCGGGTCGCAACTGCTGCCCAGAGTTGCCTGTCTGGAGAAATATTCCTCATCGATCTCCTCGAGCGTGATGCTACCGTTAGCATAAGCTTCGGCTGTCTTGCGTGCGGCGTTCACGATGTCCCACCTGCCACCGTAGTTTGCCGCCACGTTGAGAGTCGTTCTCTGATTGCCGGCAGTGAGAGCCATCGCTTTTTTTATTTTGCCTTGCATGTCGGGCTTGAACGCTGCCAGGTCTCCGATAAAGCAGATTTTCACACCGTTTTCGTGGAGTTGTTTGGTTTCCCGGTCAAGTGCGCGCATGAACAGGTCCATCAGGCGCCGAACTTCTGCTCTCGGGCGGTTCCAGTTTTCGCTGGAGAAGGCGAACACCGTCAGTTCCTTTACACCGATGTTGCCACAGCGCCTGACTATTTTACGCAGTGCCTTCAGGCCGGCCTGGTGGCCAAACGTCCGCGGGCGGTTTTTCTTTTCAGCCCAACGGCCGTTGCCGTCCATGACAATGGCGACATGAGCCGGAATATCCACTGTTCTGAGTTCTGTTAACACTCGCCAGGTCCTGGTCAAACCGGGTTAGATTTCAAGGAGTTCTTCTTCCTTTTCGGAGACGATTTCGTCGACTTTGCTGACAGCCAGGTTGGTCACAGCCTGGACTTCCTGTTCAGCTTTGCGCTCATCATCCTCGGAAATCTCTTTCTCCTTGAGCAAATCCTTGATGTGATGATTAGCATCGCGCCGGATATTTCGGATGGCAATCTTGGCATTCTCACCCTCGTGATGAACGACTTTTCCCAGCTCGATCCGGCGCTCTTCGGTCAGGGGCGGCAGGGGTATACGGATCACCTGGCCCGCGGTGTTGGGGTTGAGCCCCAGGTCGGATGTCAGGATGGCCTTCTCTATAACCTGCACCATCGTTTTGTCCCACGGAGTGACACTCAGGGTGCGGGCGTCTTCTATCACGACACTTGCGGCCTGGCTGATGGGAACATCACTGCCGTAGTAGTCCACGTGAACGTGCTCCAGCAGGCTCGGGTGTGCCCGGCCAGTCCTGATTTTCGCCAGTTCGTGACGCAGGGATTCAAGACTTTTATTCATGCGGGTACGTGTGTTTTGCTTGATTTCGGGGAGCATGAAATTCTCCTAAAGAAGATAAGGTTTATTGAATTGGATCAGAAAACCAGTGTGCCGATAGACCCACCTTTCACGATCCGGACAAGATTGCCCTCGTCAAATACATTAAAAACGCGAATAGGCATACCCTGGCCGCGGCAAAGAACAATCGCATTTGCGTCCATCACGCCGAGCTTGCTCTCAATCACCTGGTCATAGCCGAGTTGATCGAAGAGAACAGCAGAAGGGTCGGTGACTGGGTCAGCGGAATAGATGCCATCGACTTTCGTCGCTTTCAGAACAATGTCCGCCCCGATCTCGATGGCGCGCAGAGCAGCAGCGGTATCTGTTGTGAAAAACGGGTTGCCCGTACCACCGGCGCAAATCACCACCCGGCCTTTCTCCAGGTGCCTGATGGCACGGCGTCGAATGTAGTCTTCACAAACGTCGTGAACCGACACGGCGGACATGACGCGGGCATCGGCGTCGATGCTTTCCAGCGCATCCTGTAGCGCCAGCGAGTTCATCACCGTGGCCAGCATGCCCATGTTGTCGCCGGTTACACGGTCGATACCAGACTCAGCGAGACCGGCTCCGCGGAAAATGTTGCCGCCGCCAATGACAACAGCAACCTGTATGCCCAGCTGGGTGACATCACGGATTTCAACAGCGATCCGGTGAATGATATCGGGATCGATGCCATAATCTTCTTTACCCAGCAACGCTTCGCCGCTGAGCTTAAGTAGGACTCTTTTGAAGGCTTCCTCAGCCACCTGTTACCTGTTGCATTACTTCGTCCGCAAAGTTTTCTTCTTTCTTCTCTATGCCCTCGCCCACTGCGAGACGGTCAAAGCCGTTAACGCTGGCGGATTTCTGCTCGAGCAGTTTGGCCACCGTGATGTCGCCATCCTTGACGAAAGGCTGTCCGAGCAGTGTGATACCTGAAAGGTGTTTGCGCAAGCGCCCTTCGACCATTTTTACAATGATTTCGGGGGGCTTGCCGCTGTCCTCGGCCTGTGCAATGAGAATGTTTTTCTCACTAGCCATCACCTCGGCCGGCACGTCATCGGCTGAAATGTACTCAGGGTTCAGTGCGGTAACGTGCATGGCGAGATCACGGGCGAGTTCTTCGTCACCACCGGAAATGTCCACCAGCACACCAATTTTTCCGCCGTGGACGTAGGCGCCAAGGGTGCCTTGTGTAGCTACGCGTACGAAGCGGCGAACCTGGATGTTTTCACCAATCTTGCTGATCAGTACCTGGCGGGCTTCCTCTACGCTTTGACTGCCAATATTCGTGGCCATCAGGGCATCGACGTCGGCCGGGGAATCGTTGAGCATGTTGTTTGCCACGGCGTCAGCGAAGGCGATGAAACTTTCGTCCTTGGCGACAAAGTCGGTTTCGCAGTTTACTTCAACCATTACAGCCTGCTTGCCGCCATCAGCCATGGCCAGCGCGATCTTTCCCTCAGCCGCTACCCGGCTCGCTTTCTTGTCTGCCTGGGCCAGGCCTGACTTACGCAGGAATTCAATCGCGTTGTCCATATCGCCATTGGTTTCCACCAGCGCTTTTTTGCATTCCATCATGCCTGCGCCTGTGCGTTCACGTAATTCTTTTACCATTGCAGCTGTTACTGCCATGAGATATTCCTCTTCTTAATGTCTGTTTTGGTGTTGATTTTTACTTGTCATCAGCCTTTTTTGCTGCTGTTTTCTTGGCGACCTTCTTTTTGGCGGCTTTCTTTTTGGCAGTTTTCTTTTTTGCTACTTTTTTCTTGGGCGCCGCTTTAGCCTTGGGCTTTTCTTCGGCCGCCGCTTTTTTGCTTACGGTTTCAGCAACGACTTCTTCAGCTGCAGTTTCGGTGACAGCATCTTTGGCAACAGCTTCGGTAACGACTTCTTCAGCTACAGCTTCAGCAACAGCTTCTTCGACTACGGCTTCGGTAACGACTTCTTCAGCAACAGCTTCAGCAACAGCTTCTTCGACTACGGCTTCGGTAACGACTTCTTCAACTACAGCTTCAGCAACAGCTTCTTCGACTACAGCTTCGGCGACGACTTCGGCACTGACTTCTTCCGCCGCGGTTTCAGCAACCGTTTCTTCAGCGGGAGCCGCTGCTGCGGGACTGGCGGGGGGGGCTTTGCGCATGACGACTTTTTTGCTTACTTTCTTGCGTCCGTCTTTTTTCGCGTCCGGTTTTGCCTTGGCAGCCTGGCGCCTGATCGGATTGCCTTCCGCGTCCAATTCAATAAATTCGTCGTCTGCTTCCAGTTGTGGTGCAGATGCCCGGCCTTCGAGAACCGCGTCCGCAGCCAGTTGTGCATAGAGACGGATCGAGCGAATCGCATCGTCGTTGCCGGGAATCACGTAATCGATATTTTCCGGCGAACAGTTGGTGTCCACGATGGCAATCACGGGTATTCCCAGTTTGCGGGCTTCCTTGACTGCAATGTCTTCGTGACTGACGTCAACCACGAACAAGGCGTCGGGCAGGTTTTTCATGTCCTTGATGCCGCCCAGGCTGCGTTCCAGTTTGTCGCGCTCGCGGGTCAGTTGGAGCACTTCTTTTTTTACCAGGTGATCGATGCCACCGTCTTCGTGCATGTTTTCGAGGTGCTTGAGACGCTTGACCGAAGCCTTTATTGTCCGGTAGTTGGTCAACATTCCACCCAGCCAGCGGTGTGCGACGAAGGGCATGCTGCAACGCCTGGCTTCATCTTCGATCGCGGCGCTGGCGGCGCGCTTGGTGCCGACAAACATGATCGAGCCGCGCTTGGAAGCGAGTTTGCTGATGAAGCTCATTGCATCGTTCAGCAGGGGCAGCGACTTTTCGAGATTAATAATGTGAATCTTGCCGCGGGCTCCAAATATGTAGGGAGCCATCTTGGGGTTCCAGTAGCGGGTCTGGTGTCCGAAGTGCACGCCGGCTTCAAGCATCTGGCGCATGGTGATATTCGACATGGTCGTATCCTTATTAATACAGGAAATCCCGCAGCGCCTTATTCAAAGCAAACCTGCCGGTTTCCGGGGTTAGTCCTCCACTCACCCGTTGCAGAGACCCTATTGTCTTCCCAGGGCACCCCTCTGAACCGTTGCGGTGAGTGTGCGTATTTGGTGTGTGGTCCAGGCC
>PVMK01129384.1_pt1 | contig 51708 bp, 63 predicted proteins | sample 1853481 | NCBI WGS metagenome assembly PVMK01 (sample SAMN08533507, study PRJNA380276) | Marine sediment metagenome, whole genome shotgun sequencing project.
ACCTTGAATACCCTGACTGCCAGTTTCTCCTTGAATACCTTGTATTCCCTGCGTTCCTGTTTCACCCTGTATTCCTTGAATACCTTGTGAACCAATTGTCCCCTGTATTCCTTGTATTCCTTGTGTACCTGTTTCTCCTTGTATTCCTTGAATACCCTGTGAACCAATAATCCCCTGTATTCCTTGTATTCCTTGTGTTCCTGCTTCTCCTTGTATTCCTTGAATACCTTGTGAACCAATTGTCCCCTGTATTCCTTGTATTCCTTGTGTACCTGTTTCTCCTTGTATTCCTTGAATACCCTGTATTCCTTGTGTACCTGTTTCTCCTTGTATACCCTGTATTCCTTGTGTACCAGTTTCACCTTGAATGCCTTGTATTCCTTGAATACCTTGTATGCCCTGTGCTCCTGCCGGAATAAAATTAACACATATCTGTTCACTTCCAAAAGGGCTGCTTGTAGGGCCAGCATCACCGTTCTGGACTGTTATATTAAAACCGGCCCCACCACCTGACACCCCATTCAGTGCAACATCTGTAACTTCCCATGTTATAAATTTATTGTTTCCATTTTTAAATTGTAAAAATCCTTTAACTCCAGATGGATTTCCAAAACTATTCCAACTATTTATAAAAGTACCCACGTTAATACCAAATATCATTGTATTTGATATATAAACCATCGTCGCGTTTTGTTGTGTGTTGAGAGGCGCGCCCGGCCCCGGCGTACCCGCGTTCAGTCTTATTTGTTGCGAAGTTATATTCGAACTTACTACTGTACTAAAATTATAATCTAAGCCTGCGCAAATTCCCATGTCTCCTTGAATGCCCTGTGATCCTTGTGCACCTGTATTCTCCTTGTATTCCTTGTATTCCTTGCGTACCTGTTTCTCCTTGTATACCCTGTATACCTTGAGCGCCTGTGTCACCCTGAATTCCTTGTATACCTTGTATACCTCGTATTCCTTGCGTTCCTTGTATTCCTTGTATACCTTGATCCTATTTCGCCTTGTATTCCTTGAATACCTTGAGTACCTGTTTCTCCTTGAATTCCTTGAATACCCTGTGAACCAATTGTCCCCTGTATTCCTTGTATTCCTTGTGTTCCTGCCTCTCCTTGAATTCCTTGTATACCCTGACTACCAGTTTCTCCTTGAATTCCTTGAATACCCTGTGATCCTATTTCGCCTTGAATACCTTGTATTCCCTGCGTTCCTGTTTCTCCTTGAATACCTTGAATACCCTGACTGCCAGTTTCTCCTTGAATACCTTGTATTCCCTGCGTTCCTGTTTCACCCTGTATTCCTTGTATACCACGTATTCCTTGCGTTCCTTGTATTCCTTGTATACCTTGTGTTCCCGTTTCTCCTTGTATTCCTTGAATACCCTGTGAACCAATTGTCCCCTGCATTCCTTGTATTCCTTGTGTACCTGTTTCTCCTTGTATTCCTTGAATTCCTTGAGCACCTTGTGCGCCATCATCACCTTGTAACCCTTGTAGACCTTGAATGCCCTGCGTACCTCGTATTCCCTGTATGCCTTGTATCCCTTGTGCTCCATCATCACCTTCTTTTCCTTGTATACCTTGAATACCCTGTATTCCTTGTATACCTTGTAACCCTAGTAGACCTTGAATACCTTGTATTCCCTGGATACCTTGTAAACCTTGAATACCCTGTATTCCTTGTATACCTAGTAGACCTTGCGCACCCTGTGGTCCAGGTCCTCCCACTGCGGCACTGGGATTGTATAAATAAAACCAAAGAGCCCACTCAGATAGCACTAGATTGTCAGCATCCGCGGCATTGGAGCTAAAAAGACCGGTATTACTATAATATTGATTATTTGAAACATCGTTTTTAAAAACAAGATATTCATTTTTACTGTAATCACCATTATAAGGCATCCAGATCTTATTTGATGATATATCTGGACCAGGCGAGCCGTCCCATGCTATTGCTGCCCAATATTTAGTATCAGCTATAAGAGGAATCGGATTATTAAATGTTATTTCTGAATATTTTCCAATCATATTAGCACCGCCCGCTGCCGCACTCGTTTGACCTTGACCGATTTTTAGTCCTGGTCTTCCGGGACCCGGCGACACTGTAGGGGGAACAGGGCCAGCTCCAGGGTTAATCGTTCCAGGTAAATTCCTATAAATTGCTGCTCCAATTGTACCAAAAAATTCACTATTCGAGCCGCCGGGCTGTGAAATACCAGTTAAAACTTGAATATGTGTATAGTTTCCAGTAGATGGTGATGTAAACTGAATAAAATTAACAACCCCCGAAGCATCTTTTAGTCCTTGCGAGTTGCTTACATTGTTTTGATTATAAGGTTCATAAGGAATAACTCCTCCTCCATCAACTGGCGGACCTTCTAACCCTTGTATTCCTTGTATTCCTTGAAGTCCCTGTAGTCCAAAAAAACCTTGAGCTCCTTGTGCTCCTTGCGGACCCATGATTGCTCCAGCTCCAGTTTGAGGACCATATACTATAAACCAAAAAGCAGCTAAACTTCTCGTAGTATTATTATTTGGGGGTGAAACAGTATCTCCAGTAGGAGTTACGTAAGCTGAACCTAAAGCAGGATTGGGTATTGGTGTAGGAAAATAGGTAGAATCATAATAATTCAGCCCGGCGGCAGTTTGATAGTTTTGGTTTGTTGCGTAATTCATATCAACCTGGCCTAACCCATTTGCATTATCTCCCGGTAAACCGGCAAGTGTACCTATTGGTGCTGGAGCACCTTGTGTCGGTAAATCTGTTCCGTTACTATATCCAATTGTTCTCCTTGTACCATAATAAGAACAAGTCAGTGAAGGGGGCGTGGTTTGAGGAGTGTGTGTTTTAAGTGCTACAAAATAAATTCTATCTCTTATTAACTGAACTGCATTATCAAGTGCAACTGTTACGAATTGGTCATCATAAGGTGACAGTATTGATGCTGCCACGGATCCTTTTCTTAATAAATTTTCTGGAGCGGGTGATTGAAGGGGAAGTTTAGTAGGTAATCCAGACCCCCCATTATCGTAAATTGCTGCTGAAACTATAAGTGGACCAGTGCCTGAAGCATTTCTAATTCTTACTTTAATTTTATCATAATAACCGGTTACTGGTGGCCAAAAACCATGAAAATAAATTTCGTACATATTTGTAGCTGTTTCTTCAACTGTTGATTGAGTTAATATATCCCAACTTTCATACCATGGACTAAGAGCTGATACTCCCATTGCTCCAGTTGAACCGGTTATTCCCATTCCCTTTTCCCCCTTAATTCCTTGTGGTCCTTGAGGACCTTGAGGACCGGGTGTACCACCTGGGCCAAATTCACCTTTTTGTCCCTTTTGAGCACATGCACCGGGTCTATTATTAACATTTCTATAACTATTGTATCCAAAATGACCTCCGTAAGACATAATATATATAATAAGGATATATAAATCATGCGAATACCTAAACTAAGGATTTGGATCAAATCGTAATGATACAGAAATATTCATATTAGAACCAATTACACTTCTGGGATCGGGACCAGCTGAATAACTTGAATCAGTAGCTTTGAATTGAATTGAAACAGACGCTAAAAATTTATTTCCAGGTTCCCATTCACTATTAATTTCAATTTCAGTAAATGGATCGGGAGGACTGGGTTTACAAACAATGTCTGGTTCCACCTCTCCCGGCTCAGTAGGAGATAAAATACAACATAATGAATGGGGTTCGGTCTCGGCGCGTGGATCAGAATTCCATTTAGCTTCGTATTGATATACATACCCGGTAGGTCCGCCAGGTATCCCTGTTCCGCCCGCTATAGGAGGTTTTAAATCTTCTGGACACCATAAATAAACTTTTATTATAATATCCATAGATCTATTGGCTCCTGTCCAATTAACATTGCCAAACGAACTGTTTAAAGTTAAACCTATCGGTTTTTCCAATCTTCCTTTTTTATAAGGAATTACAGCTGCCGGGACTTCAAAAAAACCGTAGGTCGGTGGTGGTGGTCTACCAACAGGGGTCACTGGGTAAATTGTTTTAGCTATTGGTAAAGGTGCAGAATAATTAGGCGTTGTCCCAGTGTCTCTATCTCCACTTCCTCCATAGGATGGATATAACCAGCAAGGTTTACCCTCGCCGATGGCGCCGAAGGCCGTCGGACAGATTGCAAATTCTTCAGGGAAATTTCCTAGATCTGTTTTATTAACGCTGGGTATATAAGCGCCAAATTCCCAAATACTTTTAAGTCCTGGTTCAGATTCAGGTCCTGTCGCTCCTATAAAACCCTTTTCTCCTGTTGATCCGGTAGGACCCGTTCCCCCTGTAGGTCCTGTAAACCCTGTTGGTCCTAATAGACCAATAGAAGGACCCATTTCACCAGTAGGACCAGTAAATCCGGTTGGTCCTGTTGTACCACCAGTAGGGCCAGTAAATCCGGTCGGGCCTATAAATCCTGTTGGTCCGTCAATTCCTTTTGAGCCTTTTGGTCCTTTATCTAGCCCTGTAAATCCGGTAGGACCTGCTACGCCAGAAGTACCAAATGTTCCTGTTTCACCTTTACAACAGCAGATATTGTTTCTGTTATATTTATTTGCTAAATACGATCTGTAATTAGACATTTATATAATTATTATACATTATTAATATTTTCAAGTAAAATCCCTACCGAAATAGTAAATCCATCTGCCCATGATGCTGGTCTTGAGGTTACAGTACTACCACCGGTACCTGCAGTTGACGCATCAAAGCATGTTTTTACTCCAAATGTAGGCGTGGGTTGACTAAATTTAATAGTTACAGCAATGGCATTATCATAGGTAGGACTTTGACCATAAATATTACAGGATGGATCAATGGGATCACCCTTAGTACAAAAACAAAACCTATAAGGTGTGACTCCGGGAGGGGAAGGAGTTCCTGATATGTATCTAAAACTAATAGGTAATGATGACGGTGTCGATACTGCTGGCAGACCAGTAGTACTGTTTATACGACAAAAATTATGAATAGTAATTGTTATTGGTAATGTTTCTGTGGAAGGTGGTGTGGTGTTAGTGGTATATGTGTTCAATGGCGACGTTAAATTTTGATTTGGAAAGTTATTTATACTAACATAGACTTCTCTTATTTTACATGAATAGGGAACACAGGTGCAAGGGAATTCCTTAGGACTCTGCTTTAAAAGACCATTTAAATTCCCACCACCTGGCGGCGGTGGGGGTGGGAATGACCCTCTGGAACAATATCCAGGAATTAAATAATAATCCTTTCCCGATCCGGGGAGCGGCGACCCCGGACCTATAGGTATAGGATTTAAAGCGTTGGGATTAGCTAACAGACTATACGACGTTAGATCTGTCCAATTTGGAAAACCATTAAAACCATAGCCTGAAAATGTTAAAAAATCAGATTGTCCCTTTTGAATAAATGGTCCAATAGGACCTTGATCACCTGTGGGACCAGTGGGTCCATCTGGACCAGTAAAACCCCCCGTGGGTCCTTGAAAACCAGTAGGCCCGGTTGGTCCCACGCCTGTCGGACCAGTTGGACCTTTCCATCCAGTATATCCAGTAAAACTACCTGGAGGTCCTGTAAATCCCGTTGGTCCATCAAATCCTGTTGGTCCTGTCCCTCCTGTATCGCCTATTATACCTTTTGGACCGGCTGCCCCTGTCGGTCCTAGTGGACCATCGGGTCCATCTGATCCTTTTTCGCCTTTAGGACAACATATCTTTCTACTTCTCATTCTGCGTGCTAAATAATTTGAATAGTTGGTAGACATTATATATAATATATATAATGTTTATTAAATCAGGGGTTTGATATTATTAAGATATAAAGAAACTGAAATACTTGTATCTTGTTTCCATTCGAAAGTATCCGGATTATTAGTTTGTGTAATTATACCTACAGCTATTGTGCTGTTACTTTCTCTCTTTTTGTTTGTAAGATCACTAAATTCAGGTATCGCTTCTTGAGGAAATGGTCCTGGACTTACTAATAATGCTCCACTAAGATCTGTACAATAACACCTTACAGCCTGAGTATTATTATCAATATTAGGTATAGGATTCGTCAATGACATTTGACCGTCGCCGCGGGATTGTGGTGTTAAACCAGTAATAATAGGCACGCCTCCAACATTAGTAGCCGAAATAGGCCCACCTTCTACATCACAATAAGCATATACAACTATTCTAAATGATGTATTTGGTGAGGTCGGTGTCGTAAAAAATGGATGGCTGTTCGAAGTTACTAATGAAACACCAATATTTTTAGAAATGTCACAAATATAGGGAACCGATACACATGGTATTTCAGTTGATCCAGATGGATCTGTTATAGACCTACTTGAACCTTGTAATAAGGGTCCCTCTAAAACTGCCTCCACCATATCCTGGATATAGCCAATATATGGGTACATTATTAGTTGCTAATATATTGGTTCCAGCTGGTCCAATGCCATTAAACCCTCCCACGTTAGATAAAGAACTTCCTGAAACGTCTTGCATGGTTAGATCTTGTGCAAAATGTGCTGTAAAAACTAAAATGTCAGTATGACCTTCTTCGGATTGCGGACCTGTAATTCCTGTATAACCTCTAGGTCCTGTATTTCCTGTAGGTCCACTAAAACCAGTTGGACCGGTAAAACCGGTAGGGCCCTGGGTATCACCTGTGGGACCCATTATTCCAGTTGGGCCGGTTGGTCCTAGTTTATCTGGGCCTTTAAATCCAGTTGGACCCGTGATTCCAGTATACCCAGTATATCCTATAGGGCCCTGATCTCCTTTTGGCCCTGTGGATCCTGTGGGTCCTATAGTGCCAGGAATACCATTTATTCCCGGGTCTCCTTTATCACCTTTTCCAAAACAACATTCTACTTTACCAGCTCGTCTTGCTAAATAGCTTGAATAATTAGAATATGACATTTGTTATATAATAATCACATATTATTAGTATCTTTTTTTCCGTTTTTATTAAACCTCTTTTCCTCTTTTAAAAGTGGTATTTCTTCTTTTTTTATAGTAACTTGTGGCTGTTTTTCTTCAATATACTCTTTATGTAGCTTATAAGAAATTAAAATTGGCAAAATATTTCCCATGCTTATAGTTGAAAAATAAAAAATTTTATAGCAACAAATATATTTAATAGATACGATTTAATTAGACGGCGGGACTGCGAAGATTGAAGTATACTTTATTTTGGCGTACTAGACGAGGAGCAGGCTGAACAGCTGGGGTTCTCAAAGAATTGTAATATGCCCTACGGCTACCGAAAATAAGTCCGGGAGCGGAATTTGCTGGAGGAGATAAATTTGGCTGAGTGGAAGGCGCAGACGGCGCCCTTTGATTGGATCTTTGACGTTCTAGGCGCGTAAATTCTGGGGCCTGTTGTGTAGCTGCTCTCAGCATTGCGCCAGAACAAATTTTCAAAGCTTCAGCGGATGAAACACGATCAGAACCCATTTGCATGCATAGACCTTCATCAAATCCGCACGTTGCTCCAGTTGAACTAGCATCAATATTTGCGGCCAGGAAAAGGCAAGTGGCCCCATAGTTTGCTTTATGACGCTGAATGGATCTGTTAAGCGCGCTAGCATCTGCAATACTGGCATTATCCAGACCATCAGTAAATGTAGCAAATATGGATGTAACAAGATGACTTTTTTCGTAAATCAAATCTTGTAGTTTTCTTGGTAAACTGTGAAGAACAGCATCAACACGCTTCTGTTGTCGGCTAACGCATCCAATAGCAGTATCGTAAAATTTAGTACATCCACGTGGAACCATCGCACTTCTCGCAATAGTGAGATCACGATCGGTAATCTTTCGAGCATCATCATCGTAAAATGTTTCCGATTTGTCATCAAAAGTGGTATATTCGAGGAAATATCCACGTTCTGGATTCATTTTGTTTGCTAAATTTCGATGATCTTTCATGAAAGACTCGCCGCCTTCTTGAGGACTTAAGCCCATGGAACTCATTGAACCAGAGCGATCTCCACACCAAACACAATCTGTATAAAGAGATGGTGCGGCTGGACGTTTATTTTTCTGACTAGCAGGACCACAACGAGCGCGTTTGACGTGGGAAAGGCAACTAAGTTGAATGGACATTGTGATTATAATATTTCGTTAAGGAGTCTAGAATCTGGGTAGGATGCAATAAAATATTAGTTAAGTTTTTACTTCAATTTTTTAAATATTTTTCACTTTTAAGCAAAATCCTTAAAAAATTGAAGTTATTTTAATATTCTAACCAATGATCATTCAATCGGAACTTAACAAGAAATCAATAATAATGCCATATAATATCTATCAACAAAGAGCAATTGCTAGAGGAATGGGATATAATAATAGGGAAATAAATGAAATGGAAGAGACACAAGCATATTGCGGTTTTATGGTTCTTACTTTGGTAGGAGTAATATATATATTTGCCTCATTCGCTTAATTTCCGCATTCGGAAATATCATAAAAAATTGAACGATTTTTTTTCATGATAACTATGTTAAAACCCCCCTATTTCATAACTTCTTCAACACATTATTCAAAATATGGCACAAACCACTACTTATTCTGCAATTGATTCCGCTATTAGAGCAGGCAATGTTGAAACTCGTCGCGGATATTCTTCAGGAATTACAAATCCAAAAATAATCGAGGGTGCTACAGATTTCAAACCTATAGCAAAAAGGTCTTATACCATTACTTTTACATCGGAAAGACTAAATGAGTTTGAACAAACGGCAATGGTTCAATTTCGTATTAAAGGAAATGTAATTGTTCTGGATTATTGGCTCGAAGATTCTAAAAAATGGTGGAGAGCCTTCGAAGCAAGCGAACACTTGGCGCATTATTTGGTTTATGATAAACTAGATCGACCTTGTATCAAGACGACTCTCGATAGTCTGATTATTACATCTTGCGTTCTTATGCAATAAATTTTAACTATTGAAAATATAAAAATGAGAATTGGAGGATGGAAGAATGCCAAAGGAGGTACTCATAAATTAGTTCGATATGTGACTCGCACCGGTATTAAAACTGCAGTTGCAAATTATAAATTGACTATAGTTGATAAAAAAATACAACTTTTTTCTGAAAAAGATGAAGATATGACTGAACAAGTAAGAAGTATTGAATTTAAAAAGGGTAATGTTTTATTAATGTGGATTAAACCTTCAAGGTTAGGTTTGTTGTATTCGATTGAATCTTTTGACTAAGACCCATGCTTTTTATTTCGGCAGGTGATTTTACAAATAGATTTGGATGCACCGCCACTATATTTGCCTTTTGTTTTTGCAAAATCCATTTGCGCTTTCACAAGGAAGTGATCTCCTTCTGCCTTTCTCTTTGCAGCCTGTTTTTCAAGCTGTGCCTGTTTAATTCTCAAGCCTCTTGTTGTATTTTTGCCATATTTTTTAAAGGTATTTTTGGCTTTGTCTTTTCCTTTAGAGCGTTGTCCTTCTTTGTTTTTACCCATGATATAAGTATAGTAGATTGTTATGGTGAATATACTTAGTTATTTAATAGAAAATCTTGTTCAATTTTTTCTATTAAATCATATATTACCAAAGAATAGCCCGTTCTTGTTTCAGTATCATATTAATTATCATAAAAGAATTTATTTCTTTAAAAGATGGGAATTCTTTTAAATTTCTTGAGTAACTCAATGGTGAAGGATGTGAACTTACTATTAGTTTATGCTTATTTATTTCTAATCCCGCATCTTTGTATTTTTTATATGCGAATGCACCCCACGCAACAAATACAATATCATCGCATTTATCAATGATATATTTAATGATCTGCGATGTAAATTTTTGCCATATCTTCATGTGTGACGCTGGGCATTTATGACGTACAGTTAATGATGAGTTCAGCATTAAAACTCCTTGTTTTGCCCAAGATTCCAATGTAGTATCCGTTTTACAATCGGGTATTTTTTTCATTATATTTCTTAGCGATGGCGGGATTTTTTGATCATGGTTAATACCAAAACACAAACCAATGGCTTGATTGGAACCATGGTATGGATCCTGTCCAAGAAGTATTACTTTTGTCTCGGCAATATCAAAATAGTTAAAACATCGAAATATATTATTGATTTGTGGATATACCATTTCATTAAAAGTATTACATTCATCATCATAGCTTTTCTGAATTTGTGGATTCTGATCTAATAGTTTAATAATAAAATCTCTCCAATCAGTTTTGATATTGTTTGCAGCGATTGTTAAACTCATGATTTTGTATGTTGTATTAGAAGATTTTCTATAAATCAATTTACTTATAATGTTAAATTACTTTGAATCCAATTTCTAATATTACGATTTGTAGGCTTTAAAATACTATTTAATCCACTTATATATTGCGTAACATATATTTCATTATCACAGTCTGTCATTAATTGTAAAATTTTAAATACGATAACTAATGTTTTTTTATCATACAATGCAGTTACATTTTTGAAAACATTATCAATGGTAATAGATTCTGTATCTTCACTGTCGGTTTTAAATAAATCAGGTGTATCTAAATCTAAAATATTATTATACAACGATAAAGTGTGTAAAATAGATTTTTTATCTGCTTTTTGATATGTTTTTATTAAATTTTTAATACCTGTTTTTGCTAGATCTAAAATATAATCATAAATTTTATTATCTTCATTTTTGTACCATTTATAGTACCGACGAATTGCATGAAATAAGTAATATAGATCGTCTTTTGAATCACCTTCCCACCATCTCCATAATCCTTGAGTAAATGTGGGTTGATGTAAATAAAGCATGTTATCATTTATATTAATTTTTGTTCCGATTGGACAAAATCCTAATACTGCTAGATTTATCATTACTTGTAATGGTTCTAAAATTAAATCTGCCTGTTCTTTGGTAGGCTTCCCCTTTAATAATTCTAATGCTACTGGTGCCAAAGCTGTCATATATATATCATGCTTATAATTCTTAATATAAAATAAATAAAAACACTTTTACATATTAAGTTATCAAATGACTGAATATGTTGATTTTCATTTAAAAGCCTGCTCTTCAACGTTATCTTTCTTAAAATTACCCGATACAGATAAAATTCATGCAATAGAATTAGGAATGAAATTCTTAAATATGGGAAATCAACAAACTCAAGGATGGAATAATGAACAGTGGAATACCAAATTAATTACAGAAAAAGAAAAATTTGAAACCATTATTGAAGCTATTAAAACAGATCTTAAAGCAGAAAAAACAAAGTTGTCTACTCTGGAACAACAACATAAAAGTGAAATGCAAGCCATAACACATCAAATTAAAGAGCAGGTAAAAGCAAGATATATTTCTGACATTGAAGCATTTCAAACTAAATTGGAGAGATATGAGAAGAAACTACAGGATTCTAATACCGAGAATCGTAATTTGTTTAAACAAGCATATCAGGAGTTTGAAATAAAAAGAACAGAAACCGACAAAAAATGGGAGATCAAATATGAAACAATGAGAACCGAATATGAGAATAAATTATCCGTCGAGAAAAAGGAAAAAGAGCAATTAATAACTACTACTCAAAATAGTACAATAATTGGACAAGTAGGAGAAGATTTCACTTTACAAGAACTCAATAAACGTTTTCCTCGCGCTGAAATTGAAGATACTCATAAACAAAAAGGCCGTGGCGATTTTATTTTTAAAGAAGACTCCTTTTGCATGCTTATTGAAACCAAAAATTATAGTAAAAATGTTACAAAACCGGAAATAGATAAATTTTATAGAGATATAGATATTAACCACGATATTCATTGTGGATTGTTCATTAGTATTAAATCTGGTATTTGCGCCAGAGATGACTTTCAACTAGAGGTTAGAGCTGGTAAACCTATTATTTTCCTTCATAATATCTCCAAAAATATACATAATCTTAGTTTGGCGGTAACATTATTTAAACTTATTTTGAAAACTGACTCTATTGATCTCACTTGCAAAGAAATTATTGATAAAATAAAAATAAGTGTTCCTATTATTAAAAGAAATTGGAACAAAATGAGACAAAAAGTACGTAAATTTGAGCGTGAACTATTGGAATGTGTTGCTGATCAGGAAACCCACATCAGAAACATATTTGAATTAATGAGTCTTAAGTACTAGAAAATTTGATTTGTTATATAACCATTTATTTAGTTTAATATCATCAATAACTAGAGCCCCTACCATTGAACTATAGATATAAATACTATAACTACACATTTGATTTTCACAATTATTATATAATTCTGGTATGTAAATGATATGCCACCCCCAATTTATTGTACAACATAATGTATATGTTATAAATGCTATTCTTGATAACCACATTTCAATTAGTTTATTTTCATGTAAAAATCTAACTGCTAAGATAAAATTAACAATAAATGCAAATGTGCTGAAACATCCATATATTATCAAAAATCTTAAAATATTATTAGTACTATAATTATTTGAGATCGAAGCTATATTGAATAAAACCACAATAATATGATGAATTTTGGTTGTCATATCCATTTTTTTTACCATTAATAGAGATACTGTATCCGGTATAGAATAAAAAACTCCCAAATTTTTTATTAAGGGGTTATTCCAATTTCTAAGATACATGGTATCGTATAAAACATATCCTGCCAACGGAGTTGAAAAGCATAAAAATATAGATTTCAATAAATTACTGACTACATACATTTGTTTTTCATTTGATAAATGTCTATATTTTCGATTAAATGTTGTTAATAATGAATTTGTAACAAAATATGCATAATAAAATAGCATAGATCCAACAAAATAAAGTGAGTAATGATATTCAGTATATAAAATATTCATAATTTTTCAATATATATTTACACTTTAATATAAAATTATATTTAAGTTTCTCATTTAAATATAATCAGACATGCTAACAAACTTTTTATTGAAAAGACAAATAACCGGTGAGAAATTAAAAATAGTATACGCTGTTCCTATTCGAAAAACAAAATTTATATGTCTTACTTGTAATAAACCTATTTTAGGACTTATTGTAGATCTACAAGAGGATATGGATATATGGGATTTTAGATATCATTATTTTATACCACTCATCAGTTGCCATAAATGTAAAAAACCAATATAGCGATTTTATATTTAGGCAAAATATCAATATTTTTACTCTTTACTAGGTTGTAGTATACTTTTATTTAGATTTTTTAAATTAGAATATGATAGTTTTCCTAAAGCATTATATAAATCGCTAGGATTAATGGTCGTTGATGGAGATTTCTTAATAATTTTATAAATCTTTTTCTTTGCTTTTGTTGATTTGTTGATTTTATATCTGATATCTACCATGAATCTACGTTTTGCCTCATTTTTTATCGCCGCGTGTATTTTTTTGTGTCGATTCGAAAAGGTTTCGGGATTTCCACCACTGTCCAAATACTTAATAGCATACATTTCTTCAGGTGATACTCTACTAGTCATTATATAATTATTATATATTTATATAATAAGTATGTCGTATGATTATTTATTTAAATTAATTTTTATAGGTGATGCAAGCGTTGGAAAGACCGCTATAACAGATAGATTGATGCATGATAGATATCTTGGTCGTTATGATAATACTATTGGCGTAGATTTTGCATGTATTAATACAGTTATCAATAATAAAGATCGTATTAAAGCTCATATATGGGATACCGCGGGACAAGAAAGTTTTGCTTCTATTATAACAACGTATTATCGAGGAATCGCAGGAGCTGCTATTATTTTCGATCTTACTAGAAAAGAAAGTTTTCAAAGAGTTGATTTTTGGTTAAATGAGTTGAAAAATAAACGAGAAAATAATCAACCAATATCTATTTTATTAATTGGTAATAAAAAAGATCGATCGCGGAGAGAAGTTACAATCGGTGAAATAGAAAACTACGCTAAAATACACGATTTAATTTATATTGAAACCAGTGCTAAAACTGGGGAAAATGTACACAATGCTTTTTCATTGTTGATTAAAGATATATATAAAAATATGGATCCACAGGATCTGGGAACCGGAATTCGTAGGCATTTTTCATATGATGAAAACGAAAAAAAAATTAAAAGAACAAAGAGATTGTCAACGAGCCGACTGGTGTTGTTGCTTATGTTAATATTGATATAATCTCTCCATAATTAGTGAAAAAGAGATATCCGCACAATGAAAATCTGCTGGGTTCCCCTTATCATCTAATAATCTAATTCGTAATTTTTCAATGGTTACTGGACCAAAATATCTTCGTCCATTATCCATACCTGCTGAATTGGGAACTATTAATGGAACTTGTAGATTGTTGGAAAGTCTCTCTACCGGAAATCTAAATAAAATATTTGATGCCTGAGGTGCATAATATTGATTGGTACAACTATTTGCCCTTGCATTACTTAATTCACGTGCTGTATATTTCTGCGCTTTTGTTAAAGTATCTTGACCTTTTACACCAAACTGCTCAGCTGGTGTTCCTTTTCGACAAGCTCTTTTAAAATTTTCATAATATCCTTTCCTAGGTTTTCCGGGTGTTTTAAATATTAAAGGCTCTGTTTTTGAAGGCTGTCCAGTTAACGGATTACTCCTCTTTGATAAAGGTAAATCCTCTGGTAGTTTTTGTGGCCATTCTTCATTTGATGATGAATCAGGCGTTTGACTTTTTTCATTACAAACAGGGTATACTTGCGATAATTGTTTTGCATAACTGGGTATTTTAAATTTCTCAGTACAAGATGGCATTGTCATAGTACCCATGTTTCCAGTATTTCGATTTCTGTTAAAGTCATCCACTTCTAAAATAAAATATTTCGTCCCTAATGCATTCCAAACACAAGATCCAAATGTTCCATAATAATTAAAGCCACTTTTCCCACTTATTTCATTTAATGAAGCATCTGCTACAGGATTAACTATGGCATTAACATACTTAAATTTTGAAACTCCCTCTCTAAATCCCAGTGACCATCCTAGAGTAGAGTTTATTTTTTTACCTGTATTATTATCAGAACACAAATATTCTTTGGCATCTTTTTCACCTTGATAGAAAGGCGTGGAAGTATTCCAGGAACTACCCGCGGGGTTACCTTTTGCACCTTGTATTGCTTTGGCACGATTGCAACAATCAATGCAACAACCACACCTACTTTTTTCAAACCATCTGATTGTTATTGGAATAGCAGTGGCAGGGGAAGTAGGATAGAATGCAAAATAAGCTTTTTGATTGCTTGCATTTATAAATAACTTAGGATAAGGGGATAATGGTATTAATCCACCGGAGGATGAGGCGATTATTTGCCATGCTGCAAATAATTCCGCATTTATCACTAGCATAATAGCAGATGCGTCATAATTACCTTCTGGTATTCTTAAACATGCAACTGGTTTATCATTAAGTAAGATTTCAAATGTTGTATTTCCATATCTATCTGAAAAAGGATAATATCCGGATAATGGAACTTCCATACTTCCTACTGTCATTGCCAAAACATCTGTAATTGGTGATTGTAATGTGAATAGAAAATCTGTCGAAGAGTCATTTTGAAAAATACTATTAGTAGGCGAGGTAACGGGTTGGTCATTACCACTAGCATCCGGAAATATTGAACAACTAGCACTGGCTATACCAGTGGGTTTTATTTCTCTATATTGACTATCCACATTTACCCAACTGATATAAGCATTTTGTAAAGTAGGATTTCTATATCCTTGTGCATACGGTATCTGGGCAAAAGCGTTTGGAAGCATTAATCTTTGTCGAAGTTGTGTAGCATGCTGATTTACTCCTTCATCATTAGGAACACTTATATAATCACCACGATTTGGCATAACATATGAGCCTACTCTCTCAGGCCCCGTTTGTCCATTATAGTACATATTTCTTAAAACATTTGGACCGGCATCCTCGACTTTGGGATTTAAAAATTTATGGGTTATTTTCTTCGCATCTTGATAAGCATCTACGCCCTGTTCATATATGTCTTCAGCCTTTTCCTGTACCTGTTCAAAAGTCTCTTCCGCTTTTTCCATTAAATTACCGGCCTTTTCCTGCGTATCTTCATACATTCCTTGTACAGTTTCCTTTACATCTTCATAAATATCTTGAGCATCTTCATACATATCTTCTGCTCGTTCTTGTAAATCTTCTACCGTTTGCTTAATATTTTGTTTACTTTCAATCGCATCATCTAGTATAGTATCAACTTTGCCTAGAATACCTTCTACTTGTTGATAATTGGAAACCAGTTTATTCATAGCTTTTGAGAAAAACTCTACATACTCTGATTGTTCTAATTGTCTATATTTCCCTATAAATTCACCGGCTATCTTCATGATTGCTTCTTTTTGAACGGGTTGAGTAATATTGAAAATGTCTAATAGTTCACCTATTTCATATTCATCTATGTTAAAATCAGGTTCTTTGTTCATTATATACTATTTGTATTTTTTATCTAATTAAAAATACAAACTAATTCATTAACGTCGTTTTTTACACGCCTTTTTACGAACTCTACACCATTTTTTGGTGGATTTACACCATTTACGCGATGCTCGTCCCAATTTCGTTTTCTTTTTCCAAAGACCCTTTTTACAATTATTTTTCTTAGTATATTTGCACCATTTTTTAGTAGATTTGCACCACTTTTTATTCTTTTTCTTTTTACCCTTTGTCTTTCTCCCGCGGTGCTTTTTTCTCAGTGCCCTTTTCTTTGTTCGCCTTTTACCTCTTCCTCCTTTTTTGTTATCTTTTTCAGTATCAAAATTAAATATTATTTTCTCTACTCTTGTGTCTTCGTCTTTCATACCTACATCTGTATCTATTAAGGTCCCTGCCTTTTGTCTTCTAGCAAACCTTTTCGCACCGCCTTGTTTTTTATTATAAGGATTGTCAAATTTGCATAATATCATCCGATATCCACTTTCTCTTGCTTCTTGTGTTGCTATTTTCATGCCATCATCATCAAAAGCTTCTCCTTTTCTAATTTTTTCTGCCCTTCCTGCTGCCCATCCTCTAAATGCAAATAACGCATTTGTTAAATTTTCTTCTGTGGGATTTGTTTTAAGAAGCGCTTTTAAATCTGCAACGGCATCTGGATACTTCTGTAGTTCAGCCTTTTCACCAGGCTTTTCTGGTTCGCAATTTGCAGGATCAATAAACCGCCATCCAAAATAATAGTACAAAGAGATAACAGTTTCGAGTGCAAATAATTCAATATACTTCCTGTCCGCTCCTAAATATTGGACCAACTTTAGTAACATGCCGCCTTTTGCAAAAATTTTATTTCTTAATTGTACTGTCGGTCTGATGGCACCCAACACAAGAAGTTTCATTCTATTCTCATTTATATTACATAAAGCTATACCGCGTATTCCTTCTATTTTTTCTTCATTTGGTTGAAAGTTATCATATAAAATTAAAATTAAATTGGCGTTGGGTTCTGTTTTATCATCTTTATCAGCACTTTCTTGTTCTTCTAATGATATTGGTCTTCTCCAACTATCTTTTTCGAAATCATATACATCGCCAAATAAGTCATCACCTATATATCCTTCAGGAAGTCCCCATTGACAAAGGGCAGTCAAGGTTCCTCTCCCTCTCCGTAATAGTTCTTGTCCCTTACCAAAATCTCCCATATATTTTACATTGGCTGCCTCATCCGAGCCATATGCTTGTTGAACATACTTTCCGCTAATTGTCCATACTGGATCCCCCCTTTCCTCCGTTCCTCCTTTTAACAAACCTAAATTGCCACGGGTACAATATAATCCTATTCCCGGTTGTTCTGCTTTTGCTTCTGGGTCTTCTACCAATGATGCCATATTCTTATAAAATATATAAATATTAAATTGAAATGAAATTAATATTTTCTAATTAATGTTAAATACTATCATGGCTAGCTTACTAACATCAACAAATTCTTGTGGTATTTGTTGCGAAGATTTTAATAAAAGTACCCGGGCAAAGGTAGATTGTCCGCGGTGTGAATACCCAGTTTGTCGCACTTGTACTAGGATATACTTAGTGGGAACAACCGATCTGGCACATTGTCTAAATTGTAAAAACAGATGGGAACTGGATACTTTAGTAGATGCAACTCTAAAGTGTTTTGTAAATGGTGATTATAAAACTCATCGAGCTAATATGCTGTTTGATCAAGAACAAAGCCGGTTTCCTGAAACAATGACAGCCGTAGAAAATTACAGAAAACTGGGTCAACTTCAAGATGAACAATTGGCAATGAAAGCTGAATTAGATGAGGCATTAAGACAGTATAATCAAATTAGAGATAAACATTATGAATTAAATCAAAAAATTAAGCGATATAAGAATGGCGAGATTACAGAGAAAAAGGTGTTTAAACGTGGATGTCCTAAAGAAGGGTGTAGAGGATTCCTCTCTTCACAATGGAAATGTGGTCTTTGTGATACAAAAGCTTGTTCTAAGTGCTTTGCTATTAAAGAAGAGGATATAGAACATGTTTGTGATGAAAATGATCTTAAATCAGCCGAAGCTATCAAAAAAGAAACTCGATCTTGTCCATCTTGTGGAACCAATATCTATAAGATTGAAGGATGTGATCAAATGTGGTGTACTCAATGTCACACTGGATTTAGTTGGAGGACTGGTTTGAAAGTTACAGGAGTTATTCACAATCCGCACTTTTATCAATGGCAAAATCAAGGGGGGAATGCTCCAGCAATAAATGTTCCTGGAGCAGTTATGTGTGGGGGTCTTCCAACTTATTATCAATGGAGAAATGTTGTAAGACGCTATTTTCCTGGCAATGAAATAAAAGATGATGATGATGCAAGGCACTTTTGTGAAAGGACGCTTATGGGTTTGCATAGGGGATTAAATCATTTTACACACTATGAACTAGATCGTTTTCGCAGAACGTGTAATAATATTACTAATAATCAGCAATTGAGAATAAAGTATATTTTGAATGAGGTTACAAAAGATGCTTTCAAATCAACACTCATTAAACGAGATAAAAAACACTCCAAATCTAGGGCTATTCTTGAAATTTATGAACTGGTGAATGTGGTAAGTACAGAAACAATGAGAGATATATTTGAAACAATGTCCGAGCAAAACGAGTTGCCTTTTGAAGAAAAATATACACTAATTCACGATAAAGCAGAGCGATTTGATAAAATCAGACTATATGCCAATAAACAACTGATTCAGCTTAGTGCTCTGTATTCCCAGACTGTTGGTGTTATTCGACCGGACTTCTATACTGATAATATTAAAGTCAATAAAAAAGAAGTAAAATTTTATCTTGATCATCCGCAACTAATTGGAGAATAAACCCTGAAAGAATACCTTTAAAATCTTCTTAACTAGATCATTAAATCTTAACCAACTTATTGTAGTAATACCTTGTCCCCTTTTATAATGTCCCGATCCGTAAAATAATATTTGTTCTAATAATTCAATAACCTTTTTTTGTTTAATTTCAGTAATATCAATTCGATATGCGCTATTGTAAATGCATCTGTTATAGTTGCGATCTGATTTATAAACACATGTTTTATAATCTTGATTGATGTAGTTTCTAATAAGACCAATCCCTTCGATTTGATTAGTATCATTGTTCATTTCAATAACATAAACCAAAGCCATATATGGTACTGTTCTTGGCATTTTTTTATTTAACCCATAAATACATCCCTTCCAATTATGGTTGTCGCGCCATTCCTTATTTTCTGCATAGGTGCTTGTTGTAAACCGTGTAGTTCCTATATAAAACTTTTCATCTTTATCTATCATTAGTTATCTAGTAATAGATATAATTATTTATGCCGATTTCAATTTTTATTTGCGATATTAAAATGTTCCATACTGTTTATTTGTGATACTTTCAATACATTTTCTCTCCATTTCATCAAAATTAAAGTAGTCAGCGATCGTTTCATCTGTAATATTGTCTGGAAAATCTGATAATTTTGTGATATCAGGTAAAAAATCAAAAGCGTATTTTTCCAAATATCTCATTCTATATCTAGTAGCTTTATATACAACCAATGCTAATTTAGTAGATAAAAACTGTTTTAATTTATTGAATTCATTGTCGGTTTTGTTTAAAATTACATAATTATCTCTATTTGAAATCCCATATAATCCATTTGTATCTATGAATGGGAATCCGTACATTTTATGTGCTAATACTAATTTGGGTATTCCACTATAAATACATTTTCTATTAGAAAAATTAACAATGATTTCGGGTTCTAATTTATTTAAAATACACGTAGTAATGTTAGGATATGAATGGTTTGCATTGGGTGTTTTACTAACGGTTAACCCTTTATAATCAGGTCGCATGCTTGTTTTTATAACCTCAATATTACCCACTTTTCTAACATAAGTAATTAATTTTTTAATAATGGATGGTGCAAATAATGGTAATGAGAATCGAGTATCAATATACGCCGAATTATTAAATGAAATATATTTTTCTTTTTGTTCATCGTAAATAAAGATATCATAATTTAAAGTTAATGGTGGTGTTTTTTGAAAGGTAAAATAACAGGTTGGAGTTTGAGCTTGCATATGGAAGGCTCGATTAGTCTGTGTATTTGTCATGCATCTTATTTTATGAATGGTCCATTTTTGAAGTAGTTTCAGCAGTTTTTGATCGCGTTTCATCCAAATAGAAGGTGTTATCATCGCCAAATATCCATTATTATTTAAATTATATATGGTAGTTTTAATAAAATCTCTCCAAATAGAAATTCCATCCCGTTTTTTCTCAGATTTTTTATTTGTGGGGACTTTAATATTTCCATTTGCATTGAATGGTGGATTTGCAATAATAACATCAAAATTCATTTCATGCATTTCTAAAAAATCATGATGTGCTATATTGGCTTCTGTTCCGAAAACGTCGTATAAAAAAGGAATGTGTTCCGAGTTGATCTCAACCATCCAAATCATATTCTGAATGATATGTTGATGTCTCTTTGAAGGGCATTTTATTTTGATTTGGAGAGATTTAAAAAGACGTTTATATAAAACCATTGAAAAATAGCCTTTTCCTGCACAAGGATCCAACCATTTTAATGAGGGATTTTCAAATAAATACTGAGGTAGTAAATCTAAAATTTTGTTAATTAGAGAAAAATCAGTTGTCACCTCTCCAAATGTCTTTTTATTGTTGATATTTACATTAAATACCTGTTTATGCGTTGCTAGATCGATGGTAGATATTGACATATATTCTATAATCATAATCAAAATTATAGAATATCAACGATTATAAGATATTTCTCATTTTAATTTTCCAAATAGACGCTTCTTTCCATCCACAAGCTTCGTATTGGTCTAATTTAAGTTTTATTTGTTCGGCAACCCCACAATTACAATTTTCAGAATGTTCATGATGCTTGATATACCAAGGATTTTCATAAATAAGTTGTAATATTTTAGTTATTGCTTCTTTATTATTTTCATTCGATAAAGCTATTTCACAAAGATCTATTAATTTTTTTTGTATGTCATCATTTCTTTTTTGTAATGACATTGATCTAGTTATACGTATATTTGATTTATTTATAGTTGATTTTCTTCTACATATTGGACAATTATTCTTACATCCGCCACCATATGTAAGATTTCGCGTATTTTGCCATTTATCAATACACGTAAAACAGAATGAATGATTACAATCCAGTGTGCATTTATTTGTTATAGGATTAAGACATATGATACAATCCATTTTATATATATTTACCATAGATAAATATGGCTAAGTATTTTAGGATTATAATATCCGTGACTTTTTTTTAGTTCTTTTTTTATAGCTTTGCCTCTATATTTGGTTCCAGAATGTCTACTGAAGTAGTTTTGCATCCTTTTTCTAGTACCATGATTTTTTTTGGCGTAAAGTTTTAATGGCGTTCGATCTTTATATTGTTGATAACGTCTGTCTCCAAAATGAATAACTCTGGTTTTTTTGGTTTTTTTGTTTTGAACAATCGCGGTATATTTTTTAGGAAAAGGCCCTCTTTTAAATTTTAAGATGCGTTCCTTCATTTTACTTTTTCTTCTACCTCCGATTTTTGTTTGTTTTACCCTTCTTCTTCCTCTTTTATATGTTTTTCTGGCTTTTTTTGCTAATTTAAAAGCTCTACTACTTTTTTTACATTCTTTCTCGATAATATGAAAATCTACAGCAGATGCTTTACCTCCTGTTATTGCGCTAGCCATTCGGGCATATCCCCATGAATGACCCGTTTGATTTGGCCTAGATCCACTAGAAAAGTACGCCCCTTGCCCTTTTTTAAACATGCGTTTCAACCCCTTCAAACTACATTTTGATGCCTTGGCTAGTTTTCGACTCGGCGTTATCTTTTCTATTTTGTACATTTTTCTGGCTTTAAGAATATGAGGAGATACTTTTGATTTAAAACTTTTTACCTTTTTTCTTGTGTAATATTTCTTACCCTTATACATTTTACGCGACTTTTTGAGTTCGCGTTTTTGAATTTTTCTATCTTTTTTACTTAATCCTTTTGGGACATATCTAGCTGGAACATTTACCATATATACATTTGTTAGAATTAAATATATTGATAGATTAAATGAATCAATGGTATAAAACTCTTAAGAAAGCCCCATGGTCTCCTCCTAATTTTACATTTGGTATTGTATGGCCTATACTTTATACATTAATGGCAATTTCGGTAGGTATTGTGTGGTCAAATAAAAAATGTTATCCGTATTGTTCTCCTATTACTTTTTTTATTATACAGCTTGCGTTTAATTTAATATGGACTACAATATTTTTTAAATGGCAAATGCCCAAATTAGCCTTTCTTGATATGATACTTATTATGATTGTTACGTTTTATACTTATAAGCAATTTTTACCTATAAGTAAAACAGCAGCATATCTGTTGATACCATATATGCTATGGTTATGTGTAGCTTTTAGTTTAAATTTATATATTATTCTTAATAACTGAATTCACTAATTATTTTGTTAACAATATGATTATAGAATCGTCTAAAAGTTTTATGTTTCTTTTTTAAATCTCTCAATGGAATCCATTTGACTCTGTCTTTTTCATATAACCCATTATGACTCTTTACTTTATTTGGATCATTTTTATACATTTCTTTGAAATCATTTTTGAAGACTTCTTCTATATTTTTATCATATTTCACCTCTACGATAAAAGTATGATATCCATTTCCTTTAATTACAGCACAAAGATTATTTTTCATTAAATTTCTTATATTGGATTTTGTCCCTAAAATCCCATTGCTTTCTTCCCAACCTTCGCGAAGTGCAGTTTCACGATGTGATTCGTTCTTTTCTTTAGATCCTCCGAAATCGCTCCATTTACCGGCGTCTTTTCTTGCAATTAGGGCTTCTCGTGAAAATAAAAAATATGGATGATTATTTCTAAACGCAACAGGTAAAATGCCTCCTCCCATTTATATAATTAAAGATTAAAGTCCGTATATAGTTTTGGATTAACATTAAACCGAACATTCTTATTTGCCGGATCATAACTAACTAAATAGTTTTGCTGCGTGTTATTTCCAAACATCAAGTTACGTTTACATGGTAGACCAGCTCCTTCTGTGATTAGCAATGTTTTCTTAGTAAAACCACTAGAAATATCACTACCATTGGTTGGAAAAGCACCTCCCCACGACAGTCCACCTGTATTTGCCCAACCCATTGTAGCATATATATCAATATTTGTAGATTTAAAAATGTTTTTTGCTTCTGTTTGTGTAAAAAACCCTATACCGCCTCCATATGGATGATTTCCATATTTTTTTTCCCAACTGGTAAAACCAGTAGGTAAAACTTCCCCTACTGACGAGTTTAATTCCCTAAACTGTCCTCCTAGTTTAACTTGGAATCCACCGACACCTTGAGTATTGTTTGCAAAAGATAATCGTCTGATAGCATTATTGGTAGTATCAGCATAGGTGGTTAAAACTGGCAAAAGTTGTGGAGGAGGGATTATACCATATAAAATTTTAACAAAAAATGTCCACCAATTTGGCTCACCGTTTGGTCCTGTTCCACAACATTTCTTTATTACAATTCCGATACCATTAAAATATTGAAAACTAGGGGAAGCAACTAGCATATCGTTTGCAGTGAAAGACCCCGAGGCTGTAGGAGGATAAGAATTATCTATATTCGCAGCAGAAAATAGCCCTGAAATTACAAGATCTCCCACACTAACAGTATTGTCATCACAAGGAATTGGGTCACCGCCAGCTGAAGATTTCCATAATGGTCCCTCTATTTTTACATATTTAGTAGCAGAGGTATAAGCTAAATATTTATTTGGTCCCTGACTTAAATTATCCATATCAGTAGGGCAAAAATTTGATCCAAATAAATTATTTGATGGATCTGTAACAATGACACATTTTGACGAATCAAATTTTGGATACCGTGATTGATTAATTCCTACATCTCCAGGGTCAATATAAGTTCCACACCAGATTTTGCTTGTTATGAAACCTTTAAAACCATTTGATAAGGTTGATATAAACGATAATCCAGATAATCTATTATAAACACTATCCATTCCAGTAACTATCTTAACTTTAGTATTTGTAACACCTTTTCGATTACATGAATCTAATCCTCTTTGAATTACAAAATTTTCACTTGCATCTATCAAAGGACCGCAACCTTTATAAGCACCATCTACACATAATGCACTACCTCTATTCAAACTTAAAAACTTATCATAGCTCCTTACATTTCTCAAGTTACCATCTCTGTAAAAACCAACTTTACCATTAAAATTATTACAGTTTTGTAAATTGCATGGGCCTCCTTTCAAAGATTTTGATCTTTTTTGGTAATCGGTTACATTTGCTTTAAAAATAGCCTGTGCTTTTTTATTTCGTGTTCTTTCACTAGAACTTAATTTGGGTCTATTATTATTAAAACAGTTCATATAATTTATAATTATATTTAATTAATCATATAAACAAACAAGATTCAATGCCATGGAGTAATCCATATTATTTAAGTCTAATACACGTCCAAATTCATCTAAAATTTGCAACTGTAACCTTGAAATATCAACCGGTCCGAAATAAAATCTTTTCTTAATTGCATTATTTTGTGTAACAGTATCATTTGTTAAAGACAAGCCATTGTTAAAATCAGATGAAGTAGCCGAATCAGTAGAAATTCTGGCTAGAACATTGGATTTTCCAATCGATTCATTATAAGCCGTAACAACAAAATTATTAACATTTTTGTTGAAATCATTTACAACAATATAAATGTATTTGGTACCCCATGCATCATAACAACCTTCCGATACATAAGATTGAGACCCGTTATATTCACCCAAACGAAATCCTAAAATCCATCCTAAATTTGAAACTATACCGTTTGTCCCAGCTAAATCTACAGAAGGTGGCTCTGCTATACCATTACCTACCTTTGTATAACCTTCTGTAGAAGTAGAAGGGGTTGCCGCTCCGTTATTTGCACCAGATGATCTATTAAAATAAACATATAATAATGGTGTCCATGTTTTTGCTGCTCCATTACTGGTTGTTCCTATTCCCGAAGAGTCTATTGTGGCAGCACCTGTACCTTCACCATTTGCAATAGTAAACACGGTTTTCGTAGTATGTTCATCAATAATGCAAATAGGTCTGGCATCACTGCCGCTAGTAAAATTATTTTGTATAGCTATTTGAATTTGTTCATTAACTGCATCTTGAATCTCTAATCTTTTGTAATTTCCATCTGGAATACTTATATAATACCAAAGTAAATCAGGAGGGTTTCCGGTAACAACACCACCTCCAGGACTCGCACCTGATTGTATCCGTGGATTAGCCCATCCAATCCAAAAAAAGTTGTTTCCTAGTGATTTACTTATTTGGAAATAAGTACTGGGAAATTCTAAAGCAGAAAGTTCCATTGAAATTACATTTTTAATAGTAGTGGGTAAAGTTACTTGATAATTGGTACTTAGCGTGGTATAATAGTTATTTCTAAACCGAGAATCTAAGCAAAGTAATCGATGAATTGTATGCTTTGAAGTACCTTCAACCGTAGTTTCATCACGGGGCACCGGATTTATATGACTAGATACGCTACCTCCAGGTCTTGCCATAACAGCGTGTTCTTCATTCAATAGATACTCTCCATTGCCGTATTTGAATTCTCTTTTTTTTGTTATAATCATAAGTTTGTCTTTAACGCCATCAAGAAATTTAATAATATCTCTTCGTTTTTCTTTCGAGATACTTTTATCTGTTAGTAATTTTTCACGTAATATATTTTCATTATTAACAATATCTTCTAAGCTAAACGGATCTTGTAAATTAAGTATATTTTTCAACTCATTTATATTATAAGAATTAATATCAAGATTAAAAATTCCAGACATATATATATTCTAAATCTAAAATATTTATATATTAATAAGCATCTATTTCTTTGCAAATATTTCTTTGCCTTTCTCTAAACACCAAAATTGTATAGCTAAACAAGGAAAAAGTCTTACATAAGAAGGCAATAATCCTCTATATAACCCAAAAAAACCATCTTTTTTAACAACAGATCTAAATCCGTCAAATATACCATTATATCGAGGAACATCTTTACTAAATCCCGCCATTTGAAAATGTTTTCTAAGCATATCAGTGGGGTAGGTAAATGTCAGAGCGCTCATGCCAGCAAATCCACCGGATAATAATTTTGTACTTGTTGGCGAGAAATCATAACCATCAAAAAAATCTTTATATTGATAATAAAACATAAAATTTAAAGCACTAAAGGGTCCAAAACCTAGTATACTAATACCTAATCCCTTATACATTTCATTAAATTTTATTTGTTTTGCCGCCTGAAAAGGGCTCGAATAATGAGATTTATTCATTTGTAAAGATAATCGGGTGCGTATGGTTTCAAGTGGATATATAGTAACCATTGAAAAGACTCCAGCCACACCTCCAGAATAAAAATTTTTAATTTTTTCATCTTCAATATCATTAAAAATATGATTTTTAGATTTTTCAAATGCGGTAAAATTTGTAGCTATTTGAGGAAAGACGCGTAAACAATTTGTCATATTACCCTTCCATAAATATCGAACCCCTTCTTTTTTAAGAACCGTCTTAATGGATGCTTCTTTAAGATATTGATTTTGACGTTGAATTTTATATAACTCTAATGGAGCAGTAGCTGTTCTTGAAATCACTCCTGCCATACCTCCGATTAACAAATCATCTAACATTACTTATATATCTTATCCCCATAGATTTAATATCATTTCCTTCTTTGTTTCATCCATACTGGAGAGAATATACCATTTTTTCTTCTTAGGATCCCATTTTGTTCCAAGTTTCTTTCCTTTGTCTTTTTCTTCAAAAGGCACTTTAAGATAAATTTTCTTGGGCTTTTTTGCATATTGACATTCTGTTTGTCCAATAGCTAAATTTGCTAATTTATCAGCCCCTTCATTTCCTAAACTATGTTCATCAGTCTTTCCAGTGTGGGCAGCAACATGATGGAATGCTACATTTTCTTTATCTTTGAAAATATAGTATGCCTTTTTTACAAGATCTACATTTGGAATGGGTTTTTTCTTTATCCAACATGCCTTTTCCATTTTTTCTCCATAAGTTGTACAACATCTTATAGCATATGCAGAATCAGAGTAAATATTAACTTGAAATCCGGCTAGTATTTCACGATATAGGATTTCAGCAGCCTTTATAATAGCTTTCAATTCTGCTGTATTATTTGTTTGTTTCCCTTCGATTCTTTGTGCACAATTTCTTGGATCATCTATACCAAAATAAACACCTAAACCAGCTTTTGCACCTCGTTGACCGTTATTGGAACAAGCTCCATCTGTATAAACATTCGTTTCCATTATATTATTGTGAGTAATAATAAAATAGGTTTAAATTCAATTTAAGTTGATTTTACCCGCCCTTCAAAAAAATCTCCGTGAGTACTAATATAATAATCGTGATAATATGGTGCTAAATACAAAATAAGACCTATTGTAACTGCCATTGTTATTCCGGAATAGATTAGTTTTTTTGAACCACTCAAATATGCAGCTACTGTCATCATAGCTAGTCCAATATAGTTCTGTAATGGCATTCCCATATACCAATTTTGACTATCCAACCACCAAATATTTTCTCTTTTATATTCGTGAATTGTATAATGAGGGTTTAACATGAACCACATTGTGTCTTCTATTAAAAACCAGGCGACTATGAAAAATATTATTGTAAAAATATTATTGGGATATAGGCTATAAATAAGTGTAAATATAACCATAATATTCATTATTACATGATATGTAGTCATGGTAAATAGTGCCGGTACAGTGGGTAATTTTTTCGCCCAACCGTGCTTTCCCTCCGCCTCAATTTCTAACAGAGAGAACAGTATGGCATATATAGTAATATACAATGCAGTAGCTATCATTATATAATACTAATGTAAAATTATCATAATCCTTACTAATATCTAAATGAACTTAAGCTAAGCCACTCTTCATAACAATATTCGCAGCAAAATGAGTAATTTCGAGAAGCAATTTTAGCCTTTTTGATAACCGGTCTCAATGCAGTAAATTCAAGCATACATCCATCATTTGAACACTCTTTTATTTCTTTATAAAATACAGCTCTGCTAGGAGGAGTGTTAGGGATCTCTTTATTTTTTTCCACTTCATTAGTAAATAAACATGTTAACCATTCCATTACTATATAAAGAGGTTTTATCTTTAACATATATAATTATGTCCCATGGATGTAGATTTAAAAAAGCAACGGCTTCAATGCGATGGAAGTGGAAAAAGAAAAGAACGCGCCGATTGCAGAGAAAAAGGAGAAAAATGAGAGCGCGTGCCAAATAATCAAGGTATATCTTCTTCTAATTTCTCCTCTGATTCTGTGCCTGGTACGGATTCTGTGCCGGATTCTGACTCTGATTCTGTGCCGGATTCTGACTCTGGTTCTCGACGTCTTCGACATTTCCCTCTACAAGTGGTATCGTAAAAACACCAACCTGCAATGAAAACAGCTACTGGAATCACAATCGCATAACCATATTCCACATTCATATAATTCTATACTATGTATTGGGTTTTTAAATAAATTGAAGTTCCGAATTTTATTACTTATTTGGTTTTGCGATCGTTTAAAAGTTAATTTACTTAAGAAAATAAAAACAAATTAACTATAATGGATATTACATCAACAAGTCAAATGGATAGATATGTTAAATCGTTGAAATATCTTGTTGTTTTTCCAGATAAAACAACAACATTTTATAAATCATTAAGAAAAATAGCCGAAGATATAAGTGTAGATTACTCTACCATTTCTAGACGATTGAATGAGGAAAATCCGTGTATATGTATTTCCAAAATATCTGGGTTTATTTTTTCTATTCGTAAATTAAATTAATCATCAGAGGAATGCATTTGAAGCGATTTTGCATGATCCTGCCACGCGCCATTTGCGGTGGGTGAAGTATTTTTCCTTTTGAGTTCCTCCACTCTTGGATTTACAGCCTTTTCATCCAATAGCATAATTCCCATAGCAGCATAGTTATGCAAATCAATCAGTGTATCACGAATTGATTCATTATTAACTAAAGTAATACCACTTTTTGTCACACTACTAAGACGACTGATTTTATCACCCATTCTTACAATTACACCCACAGGACCATATGTTGCGAAGGAGTCTCCATAGTCCTTATTTTTCTTCGTGAAAAGATTCAATGCCTCGGCTTGTACCGTGGTATACTGTTGTATACGGTCTTTATTATCCATAATGTGTTTATATTTGTACTACACAATATGGATTTAATTCAATTTATCCTTATATAATTAGACATTTAGACATATAATTAGACGAATTGTTGTTTACCGTTTTTAAAACTAGTTTTTACACAACATCCGCATCTGGCTTTTCCTCCGTGACCACAATCGGTTCGTTTTTCATCGCAATTAATTTTATCTAAATCAAAACGTATATTTACAGGAGTTCCTGATGTAAATGGATTGGTAGTTAAATCCCAAATATAAATAGAATCTGTTGCTGCATTCCACTCGGTAGAATTCACACCGTCGTAATTACCCCTTGATTCATTTGCCTTTAAGGTCAATAATCCATTAGAGGTATGAATTGTAATAGAACAAAATGGATAATTAGTTCGATTTTCATTTGACAATCCTTTAATAGCAATGTAAAATGTATTATTTAATGTCGGGGTAAAATTTCCTGTCTGCCATCCTAGCCATAAAATACTAAGTCCATTACCCAAAGAATTATTTGATATACTTCCGATTGGATATACTGCGTCATATCCAATAAATGTTAAATTCGCACCGGTGTTTGGTTGTAACTGGGGCACCATTACTTTTGTATAATCTATACCAATTCTATTATCACAACATTTTGTGCTGAAACAGGTTGAAATTCCGATTTCAGAAGTGGGACAGATTTCTCTTCTAGGGTCATAAGGGTTTCTTGTTTTGTTATAAGTAGTTACTTTATCACGGAAGCCAGAGTAAGCAGAAAAAGATGGAGCATTACCTAGCAATCTAAATCCTTGTGGACCTCTAGCGTTATCAGATAAACAATAATTAACTTTAGTTGAAATTCTAGATTCTGCTCGAGCGCCAGAATTTGTACCGGTTCTATTTCTTGGTTGCTTGATAATGGCTGTCTTTGCTATGATACCAGGCATCTTTTCTTTTCTTAAGACCCCACCTACTCTCCGTGCTAAGAATCTAGCATAAGATCCATGTTTTTTATCAACACCAGATTGACCCCTATAGGCGGTTCGCGCTTTTACAGTAGGTACTCTATAAGTAACCTTTTTCCATTCATTAGGATATTTTGAACTTCCCCTACAATTTTTTTGAATTGCGTGCACGGCATCTCCCGGTCCTCCTGCCTGGCCTAAATTTCTTTTTTGTGCACTTTGACCCACCTGTTTACTAACCGTTCCAGAACGTCTCATCATCATATATCTTGAAGAATCCATTCTAACCTGCTTATTTACACGTGCCATATTGTTTAAATTCATTTGATCTACTTGACAAATATTTTTTGGACATGAAGAACAATTATTAAAACAAGCTACACACGTTGTACAATTATTTCCATTATGATTTGACATATATACATTACTCTTATAAAAAATTGATAAAAAGACAAAGTATAATATAATTTGTAACTTCCAAATGTATGAATGTTCTTGTGGCAAACAATATAAAAGACTTAAACCCTTTCATATTCATCGAGCTTCTTGTGAGCTTTTACGTTTAAGTAAAAAAAGTAATCAAGATATTTCACATTTATCTAATTTGCCTTCTCAACAAGAGATGTGGTTAGCTCTTCAGACGGCTCTAGTACAAATCGATACTCTGAAAACAAAGGTAGAAACACAAGAAAGATGGATAAAAAGACAGAGGAAAAAGATACCAGTAATTGACTGGTTAAATACAAACTGTAAACCTGATTTTACTTATGAAGAATGGGAACAACAAATAATGCTAAATCAAAAAGATCTTCAACTAATATTTGACCATGATTTTGTGAATGGCATGTATTATATAATGCAAAAACATCTTGATCTTGCAAAAGAATCGCTATTACCTATTAGAGCCTTTGAGCAAAAACTGAATATATTGTTTGTATATACCGGTAAAACCTGGGAAATGCTAGATGCTGATAAAATGAGTGCGCTAATAGATAAATTTCATAAGAAAATACATACTTTATTTGTTAAATGGAGTGATAAAAAGCAAAAACGCATGGATTTTAATGATATTGATGAGAGCTATTATAAAAATATTACAAAAGTAATGGGCGGATCTTTATCTAGAATAGTGTCAACAAAGAAGATTAGCTTCAAATTATATAATCATTTGAAGTTCAATCTAAGAAATATTGTCCAATATGAATTTACTTTCTAGATCTACGTTTGCGCTTTTTAGAATGCCTTTTACTTTTACCCGACTTATTAGTAATCAAATAAAGTTTTTCTTTACTTAATCGATTTACAGAAATACTAAATAAATACTTTTTATTATATGCGGTATCAGCGACTTCCAATAAAATTTCTGGCCCACGAGTAACATTTATAAATTTAAATGGACCACGAAGAGCCACAGATCCTCTATCAAAATAAAGTGAATCGCCCTTTTTCATTTTTTTGTAATTTGCTTTGCTTAATTGCACTACAGAAGGACCGTATAAAATTTCAGAGAAATCCTCTACATTTTGTCCTCTTGGTGCTCTTCTATAGGCAAGTCTATCATTTATGATAGCATTGAATTCTCTACCTTTAGAATCGCGAATTGCTACATTTTTGCTGGTAAATGAGTTTAATTTTGTAGGAACTCCTTTATCTTGCAACTGTGGACTTTTGTCTGGGAAAATAGAAAGAGAGGTAGGTGTCTTGGATTTCTTTCGCCCAAATGCTTTTTTTCTACGAATGCTGTAAGTTTTACGCATGGTTCTCTTCTTTTTTCTTTGTTTTTTTCGTTTTCCTTCGTGTTTAGATTTTTTATTTGATCTTTTATGTTTACGTGTTTTGGCCATATATAAAAATAGTTAGATTTTTATATATTTCTTATTTTATAATTTGTATTTTTTTCTAAACGTATCTACCAGCTCCACAGATACTCCTTCTTCTCGCGCTTCTTCCGCTTTTGATGTATCTTCTTCTAAATCTTTAACAAGTACTACAAAGGTGCTTTTGCTAACTGAAGTACTGATTTTAGCTCCTAAATCAACAAGTGTTTTTTTCAGAGGCTTGTCTCTGAAACCTGTCATTACAATACGTTTTCCATAAAGTGGATGCGATTTGTCAATATTTTGACCCACTTGTTCATTTAATTTGTTTGTTAGACCCGCATCAGTAAGGAAAGATATGAAATTGGGTAGATTTTTTACGAAAAGTTTTGCTCGCTTTTTGCCAACATTTTCAACCGCTGCCACTTGATCAATCTTGGTATCAGGTTGTTCGCTGGATTCAAAGATATTTGGATATTCATGGATAATATTTCTCAATATAGAGGAGCCCAATCCTCTACCAAATACATTAGACGCACTAGCAATCATAACCAAGGAAGCATTGCGAATTGCCTCATCCATGTTTCCCTTAATTTTCACTACCGTTTTTTCTTTGAAACCCTCAACAGTTAAAAGCTCTTCCTTCGTCATAAGAAGAATCTTAGGTACGGTATTAAATCCAGCCTTTATCAATCTTTTAACATTGCCAGGACCAACGCCTTTAATATCGAGTTTTTTGAAGAAGAATTCAACGTTCTTCTGTAATACCATTGGGTTGTTTTCAGTATTTTTAAGCATTGCATCTACGTGACTCTCATTCCATACCCAAGGTACCGACGGCATTTTGGGGCTTTCAGCTGGTTGAATTACCGCTTGAATTTTGGGTATAACATCTCCAGACCGAATCAGTTGAATAACTGATCCTACCCCGATATTATTATCCTCTACATATTTTGCATTATGAGCAGTTACAAATTCGATTGTTGCTCCTCTAATATTTACAGGCTCAACTTGAACAACTGGATTCAGATAAGCGTCTTTACTGGCTGTCCATATCACATCAACCACTTTTACTTCAGCGATCTGATCGCTCAAAACCATCTTGAAAGCAAATGCGTAATCTGGATTTTTATTGCGACGTGGATGTTGTTTATCGTCGTTTACAATGATTCCATCAATCATGTACTCATAATTACTGCGCCACTCCACTAACAGGTCTGACAACATCTCATTTGAGATGTCATCCGTAACTTCGTGCAATACTGTAACTACACCATTTTTTTGAAGCCACGCCAATTGTTCACTAGGTTTCATAGCAGGTTCGATAACCTCATATCCTACAAAATCTAGATCTGTCCATTTACTAGTATCTCTTTTTTTGGCATTCACTAATCCTGCTACCATATTGCGTGAGTTTTTATACTCAGCGCTGTATTTTTTTTCAAATAATTTTTCTTTAATCAATAATTCTCCTCTTAATGTTACATCTTTACGTTTTGGTAAATCCAAATATGGAACCATATAGGATATATCCATTCCGTGTGTAGATCTACCGCGAGTATAAAGTTTTCCTCCTGAGTACAATACCGAGATACCATCAAGTTTTCCTGATATTACCTTTGGACCAGGATATTTTGCTTTGTATTTTGGCAAGGCATTTGTATCGGGTTTAATTTTATCCATGGAATGCATTTCAAATGGCAACTTTACCTTAGCTTTATCTGTTGGGGCACCTACCTCATCAAAGCAAGGGTTATTGGGATAAGTACGCTGTCCGTACTCTTTCAGAATATCAAATACATTATCTGCAACAAATGGTTGTTTATTGTAGTATGCGGCAGATGCTACACGTACCATCTCACATATCGTCTCTTCTGAAAACTGTTTTACCACGGAAATTCCCTCATTGGTTAACAATTCCCAGTTAGTGCGCAGTTTACTATCAGCGTCTTATTTGCTTTAATTTTTATTGTCCCTTTTTTCTTTTTCACCACCTTGGCTTTCTTGAGCGACTTTTTTTTAGTGCTTTTTTTAATGTTTTTTGTCGGAGACATAACAATGGGTGAGGGCGTATTCATTTCATCGACTGGTGTTTTCACTTGTTCGCCAGTTTTAAGTATCACTGCCTTCCCACTCTTTCTTTCAGTAGGTTTTTTGTATTCTAACCCGAGGAAATCAAAGATGGATTTTTCAGTTGGGAAATCTCCTTTTACTCGCTCGCCCTTCTTATTTTTCTTTGGACCGGTCAGTTTAAATAAACCGTGCTCATTCATCGTATAGCCAAGATCGACAGCTCTTTGACGCTGAACCACATTAAATGCCTTGCTTCCAGTAAAGTATAGCACTGCAAATGAGTACTCTTCGGGTTTAGAATACATGAAATCCAATCTTCTGGCAGTAGTTGACCCAGGTAATTTACCCACAGTCAAGCTTTTTGTCTTGCCTTTGGAGAGACTTTCCACTAAAACTCCCTCTTTTTCCAATTCATCAAGAAACTTTTTAAAGATTGCATCATCTCCTTGTTTATTTGTAACTGCGACATCAATATCTCCCGATGTTTTATTACCTCTTCTATAAGATCCAAGAATCTCAAATTCATCACCATCTTGTTTCACTTTATCAAAGACTTTTTTAAAGACCTTTTCGTACTCAACCACTTCTGCTCGTGGAATACGCTTCAATATATCTTCATAATGACGGAGGCCTTTTTTCTGAACCGCATTTAGGAGTTCATCTTGCCGTTCTCTCAACTGAACAATAGAAGTTAGCCCCAACTCTGCGAGTTGAAGAGCTTTCTTAGGCCCAATACCATAGACTTTTACGAATAGGTATCTTGCCTTATGTTCAGACATTTTTTCTTTCTCAATCGCTCTAAGAGTTCCTGTTTCCATGAATTCTTTAAATTTTTTTAGTATGGTATCGCCTATTCCTGGTTGCCCCTTCAACTCATCTGGATTCTTGATCTCCGTGGGATATGCCATAATAGTCTCAGCAGCGGTATGATAGGCTCTCGCTCTGAATCCCTCGCCTTTCATTTTCATCAGATCTTCAAGCTCTTCCAAAAGATTTATGAATTGTTCATTTAGCGATGCTTTTTTGGTTTTCATGACGACCTTCTTTTTTTTACCTTTGACTTTGATTACTTTTCGTGCTTTACTCATAGTTGTTGTAGTATGTTTAGTATGTTTAACATTAGCATCTAATACTTTTTTTTCTTCAATTTTTCGATTTTTTTTGGTCATTACCTTTACTTTTACTTTCTTGAATTTTTTAGGTACTTTTAATGTTTTCTTTTTTTTTGTTTTTGGACAGTATCCAAATGTTTTAAGGGTTCTTCGTTTAGGCGTGACTTTTGTGGCACATATACTTCCTCTACTAGTCTTAATACACGCATTGTGCATTTTGCCTTCATGTTTAAAAGGAAATATACAAGGACCTTGCTTTATTTTTTTATCTTTTTCCTTCTGGTCTAACCAATTTACATCAGAAGCATTCATTTATATTATCGTTTGATTTTTTTCTTAAAGTATGTAGTTAAAAATTTATCAGCCATGATATCATCTAAAAATTTAATATTTCCATCTTTTTTTTCACTGTGAATTGTCTTAGGTTTTTGCACTGCTTCTTTAATCATAGGGACTGGTAGTTTATCTATCGTTTTATTCATTTAATATAAAAAAATATAAAATTAATATAAGAATGACAGTATTAATCCAAGGAATCTCTATTTCAAAAACAAGTGGAAATAAAAAGACAAAGAGTAAAAAAACTTCTATCAAATATGATGGTAAAAAAGCAAATATAATGTGTAGCAATAACGGAAAAAAATCATATCATACATTAACAAATAATCAACTTATAAGTCTTATGGCAATGCCTGCTTCAAAAAAAACTTTAAAGCAAAGGCTCGGTCATATAGTTAAAAAGCGGAATGCAGGAGGTACTAAAAAAAAAGAAAACAAAATCGAGGAACTAAAAAAAGAAGAAAAAAAAGAAAAAGAAACAAAAATAAAGGCAAAAAAAATTAAACAGCCAGTATTACTTTTTTGAAGTCTTCATCCTCTACACTATTTCTATTGGATAAATATTCTTTCGCTTTATATTTATCCATCTTATTAAGATACGTTCTAGAAGCGTACAGCAATTTAAATATAAAATCGTCAAATCCTATTGATTCAACATAAACTCTTCTATCTTTTCTTAAAAATGTTAAAAAATTTATGATGTATTTAGGATCTGCCGGAAAAAAGAAAATAATAAAAATATGATTTCTTGTAATTGTTCTATTTTTACCCTCAAATTCAAAATCAGAATAGCTTAATTCGCACCCACCATTTTTAGCAATCTCTATTAAATCTCTCTTCAGTTCCAAAGCGCCACTTGTTTTTTTCAAGTTAAACGCTACTTCCAATCTATAAGACATTATTATGATTTACCTAAAGATTTTTATTTTTAAGAAAAAAATAAAATTTTATACTACAAATACCTACAATATTGTAGGTTAATCAAATATCGATTACTGATTAGATGCATTTTCAGAGAATTCTCTTTGTGCTTTTCTGTACACCATGCCGTTAGGGATGCTCCAAACATAATGATTTACGTAAGGTTTTAACATTTGTCCGATCATTTCTCCCCATTTTTCTCTCTTGACGTTCAAAGCCTTTTGAATATTCTCAATGCATTTTTCTTGCATCTCTTTCATTAAATCTTTGCCAATTCCCCAAGTACCATATCCCCGAAATGATCCCCAGCTGTTTTTTCTGTCGTCCGGGAAAACTTCCAATAGTGACTGTTTAATAACTGTCAGATGTTCTTCTTCGGTAAGTCGAAGTTTAGGATGAACATCGGCGAATAAAATTGCGATACCGCCTTTTAAAGCAGCATCTTGTAGCTTTAGCGAAGGATCGGCCCATCCACCTTGGCCAGTCATTTTACGATATTGATCATCCCTGACATATTCAGGGCTTGGCGCTTGTTCTTCATAGAATGGTCCTGCTCCTCTCATACTCATATTTAGATTATAGTAGTTATTAATAGATTGTGTTTACATTAATTTTATGGCTAAAAATCATTTCAATTTTCTGACTATATTAAAATGAGTAATTTTTTTCAGAGTACAAATATTAATGCTGGAAAGTATTATCAAAACGGGATAGAAATTGATTTAGGCGGTCAAGGCGCTCAAGGCGCTCAAGGCGTACAAGGCGCTCAAGGCGCAACTTCTGAGGGCGGACTTCCTGTTGGTTCAATTACGATGTATATGAGCGATAATATGCCGCCTGGCGCAAACGGCGGGGGCAGCCGTTGGTTGTTGTGTAATGGGCAGACCCTACCAGAAACCACGGAATATCAAAACCTCAGGAATTTTTTGCTGCAAATTCCAAATGCTGGGACTGTGGCCAAGACTCCAAATATGCAGCAACGTTTTGCTTTGGGTGCAGGTACAGCACAACAATACACTTTACTCCCTGGACAGACCGGTGGAGTAACAGATGGGAAAATAACAATACAACACTTACCATCACATACTCATTCGCTTGTTGATGCAAATGGATACAAAACCCTCCAAGAAGCAGTTTCAACGTCGACGGGCGCAATTCCTCTCCAAACGTGGAACGGCAGTGGCCCAGCAACATACTTTTCAAACAAGACGGAAACGGCAGCGGGGGGGGGCGTGACTGTGGCTGAGCAAAGTTCTTTTGAGCCTCCATGGTTCGCAGTTAATTTTATTATATATGCGGGTCCTTCCGGTTAGATAAATTGAATACTAATTTAAAAAGAATATAGTATTCAATAACTCAAATGGAACCTCCTACTTATTTAGCGAATAAATACCCTCACGAACGTGATTCTCACATTCATTTTGATGAGGGTCCACATATTTACACCATAGATGGTGATAGCGATTATATGTCTGTAACAACATGGAATCATTCTCATTTTGCCCACTTTGATCCGGATGCTATTATTGAAAAAATGATGAAGTCGCCAAAATGGCCACAAAGCAAGTATTTTGGCCAAACGCCGGAAGAAATAAAGGCGGGATGGAACAAAAATGGTCAAGAAGCATCAAAAGCCGGCACTAAAATGCATTATGATATTGAGTGCTTTTACAATGATGAAAATGTTGAAGTAGAGGAAGATTGCATAGAATGGAAGTATTTTGAGAAATTTGAATCAGAAATTGGATCTAAATTGGAACCATACAGAACAGAGTGGATGGTTTGGGATAAGGAACTTAAATTGGCCGGATCGATAGATATGGTTTTTCGAAACCCAGATGGCACACTTTTGATCTATGATTGGAAGCGATGTAAAAATATCAAGAAATATAACAGATTTCAGTCTTCAACAACTGAGTGTATCTCACATTTGCCAGATACTAATTTCTGGCATTATTCTCTCCAATTAAACACTTATAAGTACATGCTTGAGAAAAATTATGGGGAAAAGGTTGTTGGAATGTATCTTGTCTGCCTACATCCAAATAATCAAAATAAATCATATCAGCGATTGAAAGTATCTCATATGAAACAAGAAATTGAGAATTTAATGGCTTTAAAAAAACAAATGCTCGAAGACCCTTCGTCGGCGTTATAATCTTATTCTAATTTATATAATGAATGCTTATTTATTTGTTTTCTTGAATTTCATGGTGGGATTTGTATCTGATCTAATTTTAAACTTTTTATCTACAAAAGAAGGGTCCAAATATTATAAATCTAGGATCATCCAATCTTTACGACCTTATTTTGATAAAAGAAGTGTTTTAAGGGCAGCATTAGATGCTGGTATAACTATAGTGGTTGTATTGCTGTTTGTTATGCTTATGAGTAAGCTTATTTTCGGATTCGCAGTTCCAAACAATATTATACAATTGAATTTCTTTTCTGTTATTGCTTTCTTCGCTGGATTTGCTGCAGATAAATTTATTGATGATTACAAAATTTTTGGCAATGATTTAGACCCCTATTATCAAGAAGCGGGCGTAGGATTATGGGGAGCATTAGCTTTAACATTTGCGATTATAATAAGTTACATGAAACAAAAATTCTTAATTAAATATATTATATGAACAACAAACAATTTGAGGAGAGGATTTGTAAATTGGAACAACGATATAAAATAATAGAACAAAAATTAGATCAGATATTAGAAGTAATTAATACAAAAATATCAAATAGTTGCAATAAAATGAGTGGACATATCGATTTCGTTGAAAATGTGTATGATAATGTAAAAAATCCATTGGGGTTTATTTGTAATAGGGTATCCAAACTTATAGGATCCGATGAGCAATATACACTAGAAAATCAAGAAGGAAGTATAGAAGAGCAAGAGCAAGAGGAAGAGTTTGGTTTGGAAGATTAAATAATATAGAATATAGCTTAAATAATTTACATTCTATATATTAAGAATGGATGAATGTTTAGATATGCAGTCAGTTGACCTCAATTATGGTCAAATGTTTTTTATGATGTTAGGATTTTTGCCGGTTATGATGTGTTTACCTTGTTGGTTTGTGGCAAAATTTGTACATGAACCAATGGCAAACGAGTATAAAAACCGTTATAAACAGTGGGTTGAAGAAATGAAGAAACCTTTGCCTTATGAACACAGATATCCTGTAGAAGAGTGCGAAGATGGAGAATTGAGAACAGAAACAAAAATAAATAATTTAGTGTTGGATAAAACGCCGGATGGGTATGTAGCAATGCGTTATAATGTTGATGAAGAAGGATTTGAATATTGGAGTGATAAAAACGTAACATATAAATATCTTGAAACGGTGGCTCGAAAATATGTGAATGCTTTTGATTGTCCCGGTATTTATATCAATCGAGGCAAACTATTGAAAGAAAAGCTTAATAAATTGCAAGAGGAGATTAAGAAAAATATTGAAGATGAGGAAAATAAAAAAGACGGCGAAGATGAGGAAGAGGAAAAAGAGGAAGAGGGTAATGTATTTGCTGATTTGAAAAAATACAATAGTTCTAGTAAAAGAACTAGTGAACTTAAGAAACGAATTACGAAAAGTGATATTGTATGTGATGAGGCAAATAAATATATTAAACGGGGTAAATTTTCAGATAATAAATCGTGGATGAAACCCAAGGAGATAGAAAAAGAAGGGTCTAGTACATGGAGTTGGTTGGACTGGAAGAATTCTCAAAATAAATCGGATTAATATCGACGTGTAAATTTATTTCGATATTTATTGGTTTTCCTTTTTCTGCGTTTTCTTCTGCGTTTTTTAGTTTTTCGTTTTCTCCTTTTACGTGTTTTACGACGTTTTCCTCCACTTTTGGGAGCGGCATCTGTGGTCTTCTCTTTCTCCTTGTCTTTTGGCGGAGGATATTTTTTAATTAATTTATCTAATGCGGCCATATCTACTCCAGGCACTGGTTTGCTCATTACTCCTTGAATTTCTTTTATATAGGCCTCTATTTTAGTCTTTGCCTCATCTTTATTATCAATATTTTCCAACTCAATTAAGTGTTCCATAATTTTTCCAAATTTTTCCATATTTTTTTTATCTCCAGAAGAGTTGCAACAAAAAGCACCTGATACGCTTTCTATCAAGGGTACCATACTTTTAGTAAATGCTTCTAACGCCTTTTGGCTTCCATTTTGCAATAAAGCAATGATTTGCTCGGGGCCAACTGCTACAAGTAGATCGGTGCCCATATTTGCAGCTATTGCCACAGCTTCTCCTATAATCGCCAATCCTGGTATAGGAATAATACTGAGAAGGAGTCCTATCATAGTAGCGGATAATTGAATTGCTAAAATAATACCCAATCCATTCTTTTTTAATTTTGCCCTTACAATTCCAATAAGAGCTGTTGGTACTTGATTTGGGTATTTTTTTAATAATCTCTGTAAATCAGCACGAGCCTTCATAGCGCCTGCGCTATCCTTACCAATAGCTTCTACAAGAGTTTTTAAAATGCTGTTCATGGCATTATTTTTATGCCCTTCATCATTCTTTTTAAGTTTTTGAAAATGTGCGTTGATTTCGGATTTTGACTTAAGTTTTGATTGTTTTTTATTTTGTGTATGATATTTTTTTGCAAATCTTAAAAGATAATCATCAATTTGCTTATAAACATCCTCTTTAGTTTTTTGATAAAGTTTTTCAGCCATAGAATGGACGGTCATTATTTGTGCTTTTGCCTTAGCAGGTGATAAGATTTTTGCACCACCCTCCATTTTTTTTTCTTCAACAGGGCACTTTTTTTCTGTGCGGCATTTTCTTTCCGACTTGGTGAAACTTGAATGAATTTACCATTCTTATAACTGGCTTGAAGTTTTTCTAATGCTTTTACTAATGGTGTATTCTTATCTTTAACTTCACCTATAAAATAACTCATCCACCATAAAAATCCTTTCTTTTTTTTATTTTGTCTTACCATTTACTTATATATTGGTGTTATTTTTTTTCAGCCATTTTTGAAAGCCGATGCTTTTAGATAAATTAAAAGAAGAACCTAAATATCCTTTCGCAATTTCATATGCTTTTTTTTCTTTTTCAGTAAGTTGTGTTAAATATTGTGTTTGATACTCTTCTATTGTCGGCATGGTTTAATACTATTAAATAAATGATAAGTATTAAATCAATTTTTAGAAATGAAACAAATCAAATTTTGAATCTTAACATCGGAATCTTGCATTATCTTAGTAACACTTGTATCAATACTATATCCATTAGATAGTAGATAATTAAATAGCAAATTTATTTGATTTACGCATAAAAACTCACACGTTTGCTTAGGATTCAAAACAATATAGTAGCATTGATCTTCTGGACAACAAGGACTACGTTCTTGAAAGGGTGATAGTTTTTCTCTATTAGTTAATTTAGTTATATGCTTTAATACTTTATCTTTTGGAGGAGGAGATATTACAATAACTTTTTTATAACACTCGTTATATCGATCTAAATATACTTCGGCTTTTAATTGATACATCATATGATAATATAACCTAAAATAAAATTGAACCAAATTATATCTAAGAAATAATAAGCATTTAACAACCCAATATGACTACATTAACTACATCAGACACAACCCTCCCAATTTATCGTTTCAAATTCTCAGATGAATTCATGGTACCCCTTACAGAATTCTCTAGTAAGCATAGATTTGATGATGCAGCGTTGTTTAAAGTGTATTGGGAAAGATGGGAAGTACAGCCACAAAACGCTGATCTGATTGAACAAGAAGAAAGACGTCTAAAAACACTGGGATATGAAGGAAACATTCATGAAAAAATGTATAAAACAGTAAGATATTATCTTAAAAATAAATCTCTTGAGAAAAAAGAGCCAAAAAAGCGCAGAAAGTATGTAACTCTTGATAAAGAGTTTCTAGAAAAGATGGATGATCATATTCTACAAGTTGCGATGGTTAATAATATGAAGCCTGCATATGCTTTTAATAATTTCATATCTCTTTCAGACAACATGAGACAGGTTGATGACCAGATCAAAACGATGATGGAGAATGAGATGACAGAAGTTGTAGCTGGTAATAAGATTAAGAAAACCTATAAAAATCGCTACTATCTCCAGCAGAAAAATTAACTTTGAGGTTGTAAATATAATTTAACTTATTGTTATATATATAAGTAATGAATGACATTTTTAAAGGTGGAAAAAAACTAGCAGAAGGTGGATATGGATGTGTTTTTCATCCCGAAATCAACTGCAAGGGTTTAGAGACTGATAATATGCAATATGTGTCGAAAATACAACAAAAAGATTTCAGTGCAGAAAATGAAATCAAAGTTGGAGAGATTATCAAAGAAGGGGTGAAAAATATGCCAGAAAACCCTCTTATTAATAATTTTGCGCCCGTTTTAAGCAGTTGTCCAATAAATATGAGTCAGTTAAAGGTACCTGACATAGGGGAATGTACTGTTTTACATAAAATAGATCAATCAAATATGATTCTTTTAAAAATCCGATTTATAGATTCTACAGATTTTGATAATTATGTTATTGAAAATAAAAATACTAGTGCTGTATTATTAACCTTGATTTCAGCATTTAATCATTTATTAAAATCTTTAAAAATTTTGGAGAAGGTTAAAGTAGTGCAATTCGATTTAAAAGGTCAAAATATTGTTTTTGATACTAAAAAATTACAGCCTATAATTATTGATTTTGGTTTGAGTTTACCCATGGAAAGTGTAAATAACGAAACATTACTTAACTATTTCTATATATATGCACCCGAATACTATGTATGGCCTTTAGAAGTGCACTATTTAAATTTACTTTTACACATTAATCCAGAACCTTCTAGAGATGAAATCAAAGACTTAGTAAATACTTATGTAAAATCAAATGCAGCGCTAGATGGATTCTCAGGTGAATTTAAAAAGAATTTTTCTAGTGCGTGTGAGGATCAGTTAATGTATTATAATGAATTGCCGTCTACAGATCGAAAAAATTATATTTTAAGATTCTGGAATACATGGGATAATTATAGTTTGTCTATTATTTACATTAAATTTATCTATTTCATCATTCGTTCTAATGATAAAAGTATATTCAAAAATGGTTTTGTTAGATATTTCACAGAATTATTATTGATAAATATACACCCGGATCCTACCAGAAGACTGTCATTAGAAAAAACATTAAAAGAATTTAATAAATATTTATATAGTAATCCAATTAATAAACCAGATAATTTTCAAGATTTATCGGAAAGTTTTGCTAAAAATAAAAAAAGTGTAAATAAAGAATTAAAACTTAATAGTCGAAGAATAAAAACATTAACAGAGAAAAGTATTCGTGTGGAGAGGCGATCAGAAAATAGATAATTATATAATTTCAATAATTTGATTATATAATTAGCGTCTACGTTTGCGTTTGCGTGACTTACGTCTCGTTTTACGTTTTTTGCGTCTTCTTTTCTTACGCTTGGATTTGCGCTTTCTTTTACCTCCTGTATACGATGCGCCACAAGCATTTGGGGCAGTTCCACACATAACAGCATCTGACTGTGCGGTATTTCCACTTCCATTGGATAAAGGAACTGGGCAAGCGGCTCCGGAAAGAGATGTTTGAGCATTTCCTCCTTCAGTTGAGGCAGGGGCTGCGGCTCCTGCATCTTGAGCTACATCATTATGCTCACCACCGCGTTGTTTTTTACGACCTCTTCGTCCACGTTTATGTTTTTTATGGTGACGTTTAGTAGTGTGATGTTTCTTATGTTTTTTATGTTTCTTATGTTTTGCTACTTTAGTTGCAGGGCTTTTCTTATACGTTTTTTTTGCCATCTTTAAAATCTCTTTTAAAGATTTGCCTTTGTTTCCAGCACTTACTTCTTTTACATGAGCCATCCATCTATTTACCATTATGTAATAAACATAGAAATAAAATTGATACTAAAGATCAACTATATATCTAAATTATAATACAATGGCTAAACCCGTTTTAACGCGGTATTTATATATATATGACGAGGTATGCTTGTCTCTTCAACAATCTTTACTCTCTAAAACCTCTTTTGATGAAGTTATATTTTGGACTAGTGAATTATTTTACAGTGGATATGCTGATAAATTATGGATATTAGTTTATCAAATCTATTATAACTTTTATGCAATCACATATCCTAAATATGAAAGAAAGTTAAATAAATTATCCCAAAATTCAACCTTGGAATCAATTTCAAACGCTCTTTGTATTCTATATTATAGCAAAACGAATACAGATGTATTCAAACTATATCATATACGTCCTAAATCACCTACCAAGTCTTATAGTAAAAATCCTATTTGGTTAATTGAAATGGAGATTGATAATAAATATACCAATTTCTTGATAGCTTTGCATAAAAATCATCATACAAATATGATGTACTATATGAATGATTACCAAGATTATAAAGATGTTTATAATACGGTCAAAAGATATTTTCGAGAAGTTCATGGAATGCCTCTGAATGATAGATCGTGGGGATATATTAAATATCCAGATATCAGACATTTAACAATTGCATTGATACTATATTTGAAACGTGACATTTCGAATATAACTAGAAAAAGTATATTTAGAAAATATACTCATGATCAATATATTGTGCAGATTAAAGAAGATAACGACCCGGTGAAACAAAAATATAAAACTTTACCGAATCGATTAAGATACTCGATTTCAGATAAAATTGGATGTTTTAAACTAAACAGAATAAATTTAGAATGTACGGTATCTGAAATGTTATGGTATCATTGGGAGTATTTCGCTTATAATTGTCCTTTATGGAAAAAACGATTTGATAAATATAACATTCAAATCAATGATGAATTAAAGAAAATAGAGTTTGATAATGTAGATGAAGAAGAAGAGTTTTATGAACAATGGTATTATGAACCGGATGAACAAAGTAAGGAAGTTCAAGATCGAATTATATCTAAAATACCTAGTATAAGTATTTTAGATTGGTTAAAGTTGGTAAAAAATTGATTTATAAAATTAACTTTTATTAACAGTATAAATCAATAATGGTGAAAAATAAGAAAGGTGGTCGCAATCATCGTAAACAAGCAAGTAAAAATTCAAAGCCTATTGTTCAGGCTAAGATTAGGATAGCCAGAGATGAGGATGAAACTTATGCTTTGGTTGTCAAATTAAATGGAAATAGCATGTGTGATGTTCTTTGTAATGATAAAGAAGTTAGACTTTTGCAAATTCGAAAAAAATTTAGAGGAAGGAATAGACGAGACAATAACATTGGTGCTGGAACAATGTTATTGGTTGGACTTAGAAGTTGGGAAGTGAGAAAACCTGGTAAAAAACAAAAAGTTGACTTACTTTATGTATATTCTAGAGAACAAGTTGATATACTAAAAACAAATCCGTGGGCTCGAAATGTAAAACATATATTCCCAGCAGATCAACAGCCTGAAGAAAAAGAAGATTTGGGTGGATTTGATATTACCAGTTCGGAAACGTGGGAGGATAAATTGGCCGAAGAAAAGACCAAAACCGAAAATGTTAAAGTTACTGTCGGAACCGGTGATAATCAAGAAGAGTTTGATTTTGATGATATTTAATCATTCTTTGATTTATCAGCATTCTCTGTGGACATTCGTAAACTTTCCATTATAGCAGCCTGTAGTTCTTCCTCTTCTTCTTGTTGAATTTGTCTTTCCATAAAATTTAAAATTACATTTCTTGCCAGCCGAGGACGAGATCTTCTTCTAGTTGAGCCTACCAATCTATTTGAGCTACTGTCTCTAATTTGGTTGAATAAATTTTTTTTTATTTCTTTTGATTGTAATGGTTTCCTACATACTGGACAAGATGCATTTTCTTTTTTCAACCATTTTATAATAGCTTCAGGTTCAAATATATGTCCACAGGGTAATTGAGAAACTTTATCTCCATCGCTAAAATTATTTAATGTCATGGGGCAACAATCATTCGGGAACTCTCCAACTTTGAATACAACTGTCTTAATATCCTTTTCTCCTTCATCTGATAGTACTTTTTTATACATATCTTGGCTAGGATCCATCAATGAACTTTGTAGGATGGAATTAATATTATGTCGCGGTCTATTGTAAGGGACAGGTGTTCTAAAAAGCTGCGATATAAAATCTGTATAATCATTATTGGAAATGTCTCTTTGAGTAGATGGTATTACATGGTTAAATAGCGGATTTATATTACCCATTTCCGGACGTCTTGACAGTCGTGAACTTCGTCTTCTATTGCGAGGAAAAACCATTGAATTTGAAATATCTCGTTCCAAATCATTTATTATATTTGTAATAGAATCTCTCATATTATTATTATTAGCACCCATTGGGTTTATGAGATTGGTATTTAAATATCTCAATAAAAAATCTGAATCGGCATCAAATACCGCATTTGTTATATTATTATCACTTATATCAGTCATTGTTGATAATTATATTATAATACTATTTTTATTTTGTTTTCAATAGAATTATAAAAAAAATTTATTAGTGACTATTTTTTAGTGCTTTTTTTATCTAATTAGCATAATATTCGTAGAGATCGCTATCAAGAATTGAATATCTATCATTATCAAGTATATCCATTAGCATTTTAGCTGGTGTAAATTCCTTAAGACCTTCCATGCCCTTGTCTGAAAGTACATTTAGTAGAGCAGATGAATATCCCGACATCATAGTAACATTTTTCTGAGTACTGAGAACAGGAAATCCATTTGTTTTTCTAAGATTCCAGAATAGAATATGAGGCACAGGATACGCTACGCCAAACTTTGATTTCAAACCTGCGTTCTTAAATTTTTTCGATATATTATCATAAAGAGTGTTTAGATCTCCTGTACCACAATGATCAATCTGCATATCCGAAAAGATAGCTAGAATCATATCCTCTACTGATTCAGGAGGAATCTCATTTTTGAGAATAACATTCAAGATCAAATCAAACATTGCGCCAATATTTGTACTTCCTGCCCAATTTGAATCATTTCTAACATGCTTTGCTTTCTCAACAAATGTTGCTTTATCGTTCAGAGTAATCCATTGTGGACGAGTACTGAAAGTAAGTACCCTATGCTTGAAAGCATCATGAGTAACTTCAGAGCATCGAATGCCTAGACCAACCGCATTATAAATAGGAAGTCCCTCGTCGCATTCCATTGATCCAGAGGTATCTGTGCACGCAATTATATTTCCAAGACCCTTATTGTTATCTTTATTAGATTCCCACTGTAGATTGATTCTATCTACTTCAGCTGTTTCACTTAGTTTTACAAGACAGGCATCTTTAGTAAGTTCACCCACATTGCACCTACGTCCATGAACCTTGTGATTTTTCGGATCAGATTTAGCAGCGTCCAGATGAGATACATAATTGCTAGCACAGCTAACTCGATCATCGACACTGCTTCGCTCTTCACCTTTTTTAGTTTTATTTGCAAAGGCTCGACTTTGTTTCCTCATAGTACAAGACGTTACAGAATTAAAGTTGATATCGGACCAGTTACCTGACGCCTGTTTACACTGTGTTGTATCAAGATATTTATTTAGAGTTACAATAATTTTAGTAAAATGAATTTTACCTTTGATGACCGCCCTTGCATAAGCTTCCTTGCTTTTAGCTGTAATAAGGAAATCGCTGTATTTCTTTCGGGCGAGAATCGCATGTACCCATCCTTCTCGTGACTTTTCTCTGGGAGCCCACCTTCCAGCAAGTGACAACTGAGGCTTAGGTCTACTTTCATCCTTTTTCCATTCCTCGTATTGTGAAAAGTCATTTTCAAGAGCATTGAGCAATAGGTTTGTAGCAAAATCAATCAGAGGATGATCTTCCGATCCAGTTTTTTCTTTGATATACTTGCAAAGGTATTTGACATCCTTATACGACCCATAAGGGTGTTCATTATCTCCTAGAACAAGGAATCTAAAGAAGGAAGATGCTGCTAGATCTGTATATCCTGCTTCATAAAAGCTGTAAATTTGCATAAAAGCTAGTTGCTGTTCGCCTTTTCCGCTAACAATATCTCGGGTTTGACCGATCAGTTTATACATAGTTATAAATTGATTTTTGTACTCTTCTTCTCGACCTTTGATCGTGTGAAGAATCGCACGATGCTGGCACTCCAAATCACTATGATCCTTGCTTCTAACTAGTTGGAAGAAGAATTGTACAATTTTTTCATCAAGATCGTGTGACCAACCATGTTCGACGTGACCATTCTCTCCAACTTGCTTGGGGGTGTGTTTATCTAATGCGTGAATAAGGGATGCCATCTGTATTCTAGTATTCGTCTGATTTCTTTAAGTCTCTTTTGTTCTTCGTTTTCCGATGGTTCAATTTTTTCCTACTAATATAGATCTTTTTGGTTCTATTATTGAATGATTTCCAGCTTTGATGGTATACAATATAAAGACTATTGATATTATGAAATAAATTTATAGAATCGTCAAATTTTAAAGTATCTATTTTCTTTTCAACGGTTAAAAAATTTATTTTTGTTTCATCTCTCATATATTTTGATATATCTTCAGGTTCCATAGTAATATTCCATTTTAAAATAGAAATGGGTCTATATTTTTTCTGATTATGAAACATATTTTCTTTAATAATAGCCATCAATGTATCTTTATATATTAGTGTTTTATCCAAGGGACACATACTTTTTTTAATATGAAATAAATTATTCTTATTATCAACGTAAAGTAAAAAAACTCTCACGCTTTCAATGGGGTCTTTATAAAAATCTTTATATATTTCTTCATCTTGTTCAAATTCTTTAATCCAGTTTGTATCTATTTCTTCCATTACTATAAGTTTAAATTTTTAACAAGAATTTTAAACTTATTTATTATGCCAATGTGGGGAAATCCTCTTCCATTTTATCTAAATTAAACTCAGGTGGTGGTGTAGGGGGTCTTGGTTTAGTAAATTTCATGAAATTAGAGCCTCCGGAACCTTTGAATCCAGTTGTACCTGGTTTTCTTGACGATCCTTCCTCATATTGCAAACTATAATTAAAAGTTTCGCCTCTTCGAAAATTTCTGCTAGTCTGGTGTCGCGTGTCTCTTGAGAAACCACCATCACTCTTCCTAAATGTATCATTATCATTATTATGAGATATAAATCGATTGGATTGTTCGGGCTCGCTAAAATCTAAATTTGCCCATCTACTACTTTTTTCCTTCTCCGGATCCTTTTTAAAAGATTTTACAGATGTCTTTCTCATGAAAGGGTTGCTATTTTGACTCATGTTTTTATTGGTGCGTTGATTTACCATTGCATCCTTATTCAATTTTATGTTATCTTGATCTGTATTAAGATTCATTTTGTTATATATAATTATAAATATTTAAGTGCCTTACATAAAATAAGTGACTTAAAGATATATGATGAAAAATATATGTCTCCTAACAGCGATTACTTTTCTATTAAAAATATTTGCCTAAGCACTTTACAGTCATATTATATAGGCTTACAGGAGATCGCACAAAATTGATTCTTTGTGAAATATAGTTTTGTATGTAATAATGTGTACAAATCCAAGTATATGTATTCCTCGCATTGAATCAGATATTAATAGACAAAATATTAATAACATTTTCAAAAATTTCGGAACAGTTGATCGTATTGATATTGTAAATTCTGGCAGGAGGGCTAGAAAGGCGTTTATTCATTTTAAAAGATGGAATCATACTGATTTGCTTTCACGATTAGAGAATGGTGATACAGTAAATCTGATATATAATTTTCCTTGGTATTGGAAGTGTCGTAAAAGTAACTTGCCAAAACCATATTATAGTAGTAATTAATGATTAATACTATTAATTACTAGTTAATAGAAAATTGAAATCTTTTTTATATAGATAACTAGATTTATTACTAATATTAATTATGTCTTGTTATAAACCAAAGATTTCTTGTAAAATTATACCAAAATGTACATTTGCTACATCAAACCAACAATTACCCGTTCAGTTTCTTGAAGAAAATAATATAATTAAAAAGCGGTGTTCTATTTGTTTAGATAATAAAAAAATTATCGTAAAGTGCAAACAGTGTAATCAGTGTCAGTTATGTCAAGAATGTATTAAAAATTTAAAAAAACATGAAAGCAACAACAAATGTCCGTTTTGCAAAATGGAATGTAACAAATGCTTGTCTGGTAAAGATCACGTTATTTGCGATTGGATGGAATCTACTAGTTACCTACCTTCTTTTAAAATAGACATTAAAATGCCTGCGGTAAATGTAATAGTTCATGAAGATAGAAAGCAAGCATTTCTTGAAAAATGGTTATGTTTGAACTGTAGTTGTCAGATTGATCCAGAAGAAGGTGGGTATGTAAAAAGAATAAAATTTGGCTGTAAGTTTACGTGGCGAATGATCTTGTTATTATTTGGATGGTTTATTTTCGGAATGTTTATATCTTTTATACTTGGATTTCAGTCAACAAATAGCATATTTAGTTGGGTACTTACAATTCAGTATATTTCAATCGGATTCATCGCATCAAATCTTATATTTTACTGCGGTACAAGATGTTGTTGTCACGCGGATATTAATCCAATCCAGGTAATGATGGCATAGTTGATTATAAAATTTTT
>PVMK01155535.1_pt1 | contig 51651 bp, 51 predicted proteins | sample 1853481 | NCBI WGS metagenome assembly PVMK01 (sample SAMN08533507, study PRJNA380276) | Marine sediment metagenome, whole genome shotgun sequencing project.
CCCCGTACGTACCCCATCGATAAAACACGACAACCCTAAATCTTCTGATCGGGGGCTTTTCTTATAAATCACGACTTGTGAGAAGAAAACAGGCTTCTTATTGATAGAGACATTTAAGACGAGAAAATGATGGCCACCTGGATCAGTTCCGAGTGGCTATTTATTATTTATCAGGGTTTCTAGTAAGCACCTCAAACACACCACTTCTTACCATCAAAACAATGCGAGAGGACTTTTAGGAAAAATCTCCTCTTTATTGCTGAACGCCATATCTCACACAAATCCATTCTTAAATATCAGGGTTTTCAGGAATCGCCCAGATCAGCCGGTTTTTGTCCGTTAAATCCAATGGCACAGTATTTGAGACAATCGTCCTTTCTCTCAAGAACACGCGTTACTCCTGATTCTTCATCCACTCAAGCACTCAAAAACAAAAACTATTGATAACCGCTTTCGGAGTTCACCCCGGTATTCAAAACGCCCCTGATATCAGCAACTTGCCATTACGAAATACCATGGTAAAATTCAGATTACGGACGGGTTTTTGACTATTTTGCGACCAGATGGAAGCAAATTAATTCTTTAAATTAAACCTTTGCGGGGAAAGTTGTTCGGATGTATGCCAACAAGGTGGAAACCCGACTAATTATAAGAGAAAATCGGGGTCAGGTCTTGTCGGGCCACATTTCCGCCTCTTTCCGTCGAGCCATGCGGCTCGCAGTTGCGTAATGCACTCCGAAAAGCCTCAATCTCCTTGATAGGGTAGCGCCATTCAACATCTTATTGATAGCAAGAAGCCTCTTAAACGTCATCCTTCCCGGCGAAGCATTCGATTGCATGGGAAACTGAGGCTGATAGCCTATGTCCTCCTCGTTCTGCACGCATCTTCAGCGGTCTTCTTTGTAAATGCCGGCTTTGCCCAGGTTCAACAAGTGCCTCTGAAAAAAAACGTGCTGGTATTGCACGGGCTGTGGCGTATCAGGACCTGGGAAATACCGTTCAACTCAAGTCTGCACAACGAGTTTTTGGCCGATAAGGCTGTGACGACGGGCATCACCCATGTATACCTGGGTCTTGAAGATTTCCCCGAGAATGTCTATCCCCAGAGACTCGTGGAAGACCTGCGCGACAGAGTAGCAATGAACCCGTTTGATCTTGTCATCTCCGTTCTGCCGGGTGCCGATAGGTTCCTGCACTCTTACGGCCAAGAGTTATTCCAGGGTGTTCCTCAGATCTTCGCGATACCAGGCACCCGTGACATCCAAAAGATTAAGGGATTGAAGAATGCTGTCATCATTCCAAGCGAAGCGGTAAAAAACCTGCAAACCACTGTGGAAAGAATCTTTTCGCTCTTACCGGACACCAGGCATCTGGTCGTGGTCTGCGGGGACGGTCCTATTGATCACAACTATCTGGAAATGGTCAAAAGTGCCATTGCATCCTCGAAGCGAGTCACAAAGGTAAGCTATCTTGTGGGGTTGCCACTTGATGAGCTTTGGAGACGTGTATCCAGTCTGGCCCCGGATACAGCAATCTTGTTTACCACCTATGATAGAGACAAGAATGGGAAGAAGCAGGAATCAACCGATGTGGGCATCCGTCTTGTTATAAGCGCCAATGCGCCTGTTTTTAGTTTTCTTGACACAATGATTGGTAATGGAATTGTAGGCGGCAACATTCCCAAGTCAGAATTATACGGCAAGAAAACCGCCAAGGTGGCGCTACGGTTGTTAAAGGGAGATCAGCCTACGGCAAAATCTACAAACGAACAGATTTCGTTTAATATTTACGACTCGCAAGTGCTCAAACGCTGGAACATTTCCGAGGATCGCCTGCCACCAGGAAGTCAGGTCCTGTATAAGACCGAGACGTTATGGGACTCGTATAGAAAATATATCATTATCGGTATTGGAGTCATATGCCTGGAATCCCTCTTGATCTCTGCGTTGTTTATTTCCCTTATTAGACGCAGGAGGACAGAGAAGTCCTTACGGGAAAGTGAAGAACGCTATCGAACGCTTCAAGAAAATGTTCCGGTTGGTGTCTACAGGACTTCTAATAGCGGCAAAATTATATCGACCAATCCTGAATTATTGGAAATGCTGGGACTCGACACTGAGGAGGAGCTGTCATCTTACCAGGTTTCGGATTTCTATAATGACCCTGAAATAAGACAGGACTTTCTAAGCCAATTGAAAACCGATGGGGAGGTTGTTGATTTTGAGGCCGAGTTTAGGCAAAAAGACGGTTCCTCCTTTTGGGGATCTTTAAGCGCAAGGCAAGTGACAGATAAGGATGGGAATTTCATTTGTATTGATGGAATCGTACAAGATATTACCGAACGCAAGCAGGCTGAAAGAGAACGAAACGATGCTTATACAGAGATCAGCAAGTTGCAAAAACAGTTGGAAGCTGAAAGCGTCTACCTGCAGGACGAAATCAAGCTGGAACACAACTTTGAAAACATCATCGGCCAGAGTGAAGCGCTGAAATATGTGCTGCACCGGATCGAACAGGTTGCCCCCTTGGATTCCACCGTACTTATTTTGGGAGAAACCGGGACGGGCAAAGAGCTTATGGCGCGGGCTCTTCACGAACGCAGTTCCCGCAGAAAACGGACTCTGGTGAAGGTGAACTGCGCGGCCTTGCCCGGGGGATTGATTGAAAGCGAGCTGTTCGGCCGCGAAAAGGGGGCTTTACCGGGGCGACGACGACCCAGATCGGTCGCTTCGAACTGGCCAAGGGGTCAACGCTTTTTCTGGACGAGATCGGCGAATTGCCCCTTGAGCTTCAGGCGAAACTACTGCGCGTCCTTGAAAGCGGTGAGTTTGAGAGACTGGGAAGCCCCCGCCTCTTGCATTCCGATGCCCGTATTATCGCAGCCACTAACCGCAATCTTGAAGAAGAGGTGCGTAAAGGGAGGTTCCGGGAGGATCTGTGGTATAGGTTGAAGGTTTTTCCGATTACGGTGCCCCCGCTGCGTGATCGCATAGAAGACGTTCCCTTGCTGGTCAGTAGTTTTTTAGAATTAATCACAAGAAAAATGGGGAAAAGGGCACCGGCCGCCGGAATCCCAAAACGCACCATGCAGGAGTTGCAGGCCTACTCCTGGCCTGGCAACGTCAGAGAATTGATGCATATCGTCGAAGGTGCTTTGATTGCCGCAGAGGGAACGAAACTGAATTTTATTCTTCCTAAATCTGCCGATGATGCGATAAACAGTTTTAAATCCTTTGAAGAAATGGAGCGCGACTATATCCTTGCGGTATTGCAAGCGAAGAACTGGAAGGTCGGCGGTGAGGACAGCGCCGCTTCAACCTTGGGGATGCCTTCCAGTACGCTGCGATCACGAATGAAGAAACTCGGTCTTAAAAAGTCTTAGTGTCCAGGAGGCTGTCGGACTACCCATGAACCGGCTGCACTTTCGCTTCGGCCCATATAGTCCGACAGCCTCCTAGCCCATTCAAAGTTTAGAAAATCCCATTCTTAGCTCAATCCAATAGCTCAATCCAATGTTTTGGTTTCCGGTGTTCCTCCTTCGCCTGTAAGGGTGGGGCGGGCAAGCAGGTGCCATGAGACAGATAAGTCAGAAACTGAAACCAGAGCACCGAACAAACTTGCCAAATTTCAGCCTACGGCTCTTACATCCTTTGCTTCTGCTTCACTGCTTCTTTGATCTTCAATATCCAATAAGAAGAACTGAATCACGGTCGTGATTCAGGCCTGATTCAAGCCTTTCCTGGACGCGACATTTCGCGTCAACTGCGATATGTCGCCGATTAAATCGTACTTTTCAGCATATCTGAAACAACAGTCTGATGTAAATTTATCAAACTTTTCAATTGGTTAGGTCGATAATCAGATCATTTTAAATAATGGCACATTTATTGGAACTATTGAGTTTCGGAATACATAACCTCCAGACGAAGGAGCAGACATGTTTTTCTACCAGTTAGAGATTGTTATCAAAGAAAACAAGGTCGGTGAATTTGTCGAGAGTCTGCACTCCCTGGCAAGAGGATTTCGAAAAGAGAAAGGATGTCTGGACTTTGTATTGTGGCAGCACACCGAAAACAAAAATACATTTAGCGTGGTTGGCGACTGGAAGACACGCCAGACCATGGAGGACCATTTTAAGGAAAAGAATTTTGAAGTGATGCTCGGCGCAGCCAAGGTCCTCGGTGATAGATTCGAAATAACCACTGGCGAAGCTACGGAAAAGGGAGATTTTCAAATGGCTAGAGAAAAGGTCTCATTGAGACCATAAGGAGAGCAGATTATCTGGGGATTGAACATTACTTGAAACCATTCACTAAAAGAGAGAAGAGAGAAAGCACAATGAAAAACCTCAAGACAGTCACATTATTTTTGGTCCTCGCATTTTTCGCGTCGAGTGTTGTCGCACAGGCATCGGACAAGCCCAAGATGGCCACGAAGATGCCGGAGGGGATTAAGGCCCCGACCGAGGTCAAGTGAAGGCTCGACCGCGCGCCTCAATTGAAAGGCAGGAGAGGTGATAGGCAGAGGAGGAAACGACCGTGAGTCACAAACAATCACATGAGAAAAAAAGGAGATCAACAATGAGAAAATTGACATCCAGAAAATCGCAATAAGTATCTTTGCGGCAGTGGCGTTGATTGCCTTTGCTGCGGCTCCGGTCCTTGCGGCCAAGCAACCCAACATCCTGTTGATCGTGTCCGATGACACAGGCTATGGCGATCTCGGTCCCTACGGCGGCGGTCCGCTCCGTGGTATGCCGACGCCGAACATCGACCAAATGGCGGCCGATGGCATGCAGATGTACTCGTTCTACGCCCAGCCGAGTTGCACGCCGGGTCGCGCGGCCATTCAGACGGGCCGCATTCCCAACCGCAGCGGTATGACCACCGTGGCCTTCCAGGGCCAGGGCGGCGGTCTGCCGGCCGCGGAGTGGACCCTCGGGTCGGTGCTGCAGAAGGCCGGATACCAGACCTATTTTACCGGTAAGTGGCATCTGGGCGAGTCGGACTACGCGTTGCCCAACGCCCAGGGCTACGACGAGATGAAAGCCGTCGGCCTCTACCACCTGAACGCGTACACCTACGGCGATCCGACCTGGAACCCGGGCATGGACCCGAAGCTGCGCGCCATGTTCAAGAAAGTCACCAGGGGCTTGATGGAAGGTAAAGGGGGGGAAAAACCAAAGCAAGTCTGTGAAATCAACGGTCAGTACGTCAACTCGCCTGACAAGGCTGTCAAGAGTGTAGTTTCCCCTGAACATCCGAATGGTACCGGTGATTATCCGAATGGCGTCGTCGGCATCCCCTTCCTGGACGTTCACATCGTCAAGGCGGGGATGGACTTCCTCGACCAGGCGGCCAAGACTCCGGACAAGCCGTTTTTCATCAACGTCAACTTCATGAAGGTGCATCAGCCGAACATGCCGGCCCCCGAATTCAGAGGGAAGTCGATGGCCAAGAGCAAGTATGCGGACTCGATCGTCGAGCTCGATCACCATATCGGCATGCTCCTGGCCAAGCTCAAGGAGACCGGCCTCGACAAGAACACGCTGGTCTTCTACACCACGGACAACGGCGCCTGGCAGGATGTCTACCCCGACGCCGGCTACACACCGCTCCGAGGAACCAAGGGCACCGAGCGTGAGGGCGGCAATGTGGTGCCGGCCTTCGCCGTCTGGCCGGGCAAGATCAAGCCGGGGTCGAAGAACTACGACATCCTCGGTGGTCTCGACCTGATGGCGACCTTTGCGGCCGTTGCCGGCGTGAAGCTGCCCACGAAGGACCGTGCAGGCGAACCCATCATCTTCGACAGCATCGACATGACGCCGGCCCTGATGGGCGGCAAGTCTGCGCGCAACGCCTGGTTCTACTTCACCGAGAACGAGCTGGCGCCGGGCTCGATTCGCGTCGGCCATTTCAAGGCGGCGTTCAACCTGCGGGGCGACAACGGCCAGCAGACCGGTGGCCTCGCGGTGGACACCAACCTGGGCTGGAAGGGTCCGGAGAAGTATGTCGGTGCGACACCGCAGATCTTCGATCTCTGGGCGGACCCGCAAGAACGCTACGACCTCTTCATGAACAACTTCACGGAGAAAACCTGGACCATGCCGATGTTTGCCGAGGCAATGGAGAAGAAGATGGCGACCTACGCGAAGTACCCGCCGCGTAAACCGCAGAGCGAAGCTTACTCCGGTCCGGTCACGCTTACTGACTACTTCAAGTTCAAGGAGCTCCGCGAGAAGATCAATAATAAGGGCATCACCATGCCGGTGCACACGGGCAACTGATGAGGCAATGAAAGGGCCGGGCGCCTGTTTTGCAGGCGCACGGCTTGATCAGCGCATAGGTGAAGCGCCAGGACTCGTGCGCGAAGAATGTATAGGAATTTCGGCACCTTTCGGAGCTGGTTCACAGACTTGGCGTCCGAGCGAGATCGAGCGGGTGAAGTTAAACCGCCAAGGAAAATTGGTGACCACGAATTAGCGAGAAAAAGGAGATCGAAGTTTCCGATCTTCCGCCTCTACGGGCCATTCAAGCCGTGGTTTGACAAGACCTGGCGACCGAGCGAGATCGAGTTGATCAAGTAATTACTGAAAACACTTTCGCAAAATGTGACCGGGCAGGCGTTAAAAAAAACTTAGCAAGGCAAACACGAAGAGAATGTCATGAAAGCAACACGCAAGAAACTCAACCCGAAGACAGCCCTGGCCGGATTACCTGCAGTGGTGATCATGTTTGGGCTCGCGGCCGGCAGTGTCCTGGCCCACGATGAGAACGCTGCTGAAAAGCAGCTGCCGCCGCACGAGCGGCCGGCCCCTGATCATCCTGCGGGCAGCAAATCGGGTAACCTCGCCGAAGCGGCCACCAATCCGATCGCCAACCTGATCCAGTTTCAAGTGCAGAATGTCTTCAACTGGGAAAACCACAATTCGGATGGCTACAGCAACGACGTCATTATCCAGCCGGTGGCTCCCATCAAGTTGCCCTGGGAGGCAGTGCCGCTGCTGATCACCAGGACGACGATTCCCTATGTCAGCACGCCCGACCTGGGGAGTCCCGTCAATCGCAAGCACGGTTTCGGCGACACCACTTTGCTGGGTTTGTTTACCCCGAAGCTCAAGACCAAAGGGGTACAGTTGGGACTTGGATACACCGCTGTGATCCCGACTGCCGGCGACAATGACTTTACGGGCGCTGGCAAGTGGTCGGCGGGGCCGTCTTTTGTCTATATCAACATGAAGACCCCAAAACTGCAGTGGGGCTTATTCGCCTTTCAGACCTGGTCGTTTGCCGACGACCAACAGCACCGCGAAGATGTGAGCGCGCTCTCCCTCCAGCCCTTCATTACGCTGCACCTTAAAGAGGGCTGGTATATCGGGTCACCGGACAATCCGCAAACTTACGATTTCAAAAAGGATAAATGGACCTAGGCTTTGGGTGGCCAGGTGGGAAAAGTCACCAGACTTGGCAAGCTGCCGGTCAAGCTGTTCGTGGAGGTCTTGAACAACCCGGAGGACGACGCCGGAGCCACGCCGGAGTGGACGGCCAAGTTCAACCTGACCATGCTGTTCCCGGAATAGAGTGGGTAATCCGACGAGATGGAGCGTAAACCTATGAAGAAATTTCACGGTTCTAAACTAGTCGCATGGATTCTTGGTGCGAGTTTGCTGGGTCCATCGCTCTCCGCCATCGCGGCTGACGCGGGGTCCGGCGGCGCCAACGAATGGGAATTTGGCGCGGAGGCCTACCTGTGGGCGCCATGGATCGATGTCGAGACACAGACTGGAGCGGACGTCGAGATCTCGCTCGACGACATCCTCAATAATCTCGACATGCTGTTCATGAGTGCGCTGAGTGTCGGCAAAGGCAAGTGGTCGCTGGTGACGGACATGATCTATTTCGACATCGAGAGCAACGAGAACGAACCCCTGCCGCTGGCCCTGACGCTCGACGATGTCAACTTGGAAGCCTGGATAGTGACGCCAACAGTACACTATACCTTCTCGGAAACGGATAATTACCGGATTGACCTGCTCGCCGGCGCCCGCTATCTCTGGCTCGAGGCCGAGCTGCAACTGAAGACCCGCCCGCCGTTGCCGCCGGGCAGCCGCAAGGCGTCCGATAGTGGCAGCGTGTGGGACGGCATCGTCGGTGTCTCCGGTCAGATGGACTTATCGGGCCAGTGGTATCTGTCGGGCTATGCTGACATCGGGACCGGCGATTCGGACCTCACCTGGCAGGTGTGGGCGAGTGCCGGTTACCGGTTCAAGCGATTGCATGCGATGGCGGGGTATCGTTACCTGGATTACAAATTTGACAGCGACGAAGCGTTTGCGGATCTGACTGTCAATGGGCCGTTTGTAGGCGTGAAGTTCATGTTCTAGAGAGGCGATCAATGTCGATGTCAAGGGGCCCCTGGTGGGTTTTGGGGTGGAGTTTTAGTAGAAAAAGGAGAGTGAGTTATGGTCAATAAAATTGTTTTATGCCTGGTACTGGCGCTGGCGGCAACCACTGCCGTGGCCAAAACGGAGTTTCCGGCGGTTAGCCACGACGGACTGCACCTGATGCCGCACACCAAAATGCGAGCGGTCTATATGAAGCCCGGCGCGGACCTGAGTCAGTACGACAAGATCGCGCTGCTCAAAACCTATGTGGCGTTTGCCAAAAACTGGCAGCGTGAACATAACGACGAGGAGACATTTGACCAGCGCGTCAGCGCCAAGGATATGAAGGAAATCTGCGACCGTGTGTCCGCGCAATTCGCCAAAGAGTTCACCAAGGTGCTGTCCACCGAGGGCGGCCACCAGATAGTGAAGGATGCCGGTGACGGGGTGCTTATCCTGCGCCCGGCCATTATCAACCTGGAAGTCACGGCGCCGGATCTCATGACCGCGGGCATGAGCCAGACCATGGTGGCCTCCGCCGGTTCCATGACACTTTACCTGGAACTCTATGACGGCAAGACCCAGGCGATCATCGCGCGGATCATCGACCCGGAAGCGGCCGACAACGGGGGTCTGGCCGAGGTGGCGAACCGGGTGACCAACACCGCTGATTTCGATCGCATCGTGCTGCGCTGGGCGAAACTACTCAATTCACACCTGGCACAGGTAAAGAAATAGCAGATAAAAGTGAATTCCAGCTTACCGTAAAAGATGTTACGGTCGATGGCAGCTGGACATTCCCCGAGCCACGGCCTGTGAAGTGAGAGAGTAGGCCGGGCAGAGTAATGAGCTAACAATCGGTTGTAGCAGAGGTGCACCGCTAAATGAGGCCACGTATCAACAAGCGTTTCACTTACTATTTTTTCCATGTCCTTTGGAAAATCCAGGGCATCATCTATGGACTGATCGCCTGGCTTATAGTCAATGCGGCGGCGATCACCCATTTTGAAAAAATGCCCTTTGCAGATGCTCTGTACTTCACCTTTGTCACGGGGTTAACAATCGGCTACGGAGATATTGCACCGCTGACACTCGCAGGGCGCGTGGTTGCTATTCTGACCGGGCTTGTTGGTATACTGATCACCGGCCTGATCGTTGCTGTTGCGGTGTATGCGCTGCGGGAAACCATGGCACCGCCGACGGATAGTCATTGAGTTTATCCGCAGGTGTAGACGGGATCGGTGCAGAGAACACATGATGAAGCAACGTACTACAAAAGCGTTATACGCTTACCGGGTCCTCGTCGTGATTACGGTCGCTGTTCTGTGCCTGGGCGGCTGCACGGTGGGACCGGACTATGTGCATCCGGAAGCGGATGTCAACCCGTCGTGGCTCGAGTCCACGCCGGCGCTGCAGGACGAGCCCGCGGAGATTCGCGAATGGTGGACGGCGTTCGACGACCCGGTGCTGACCAGTTTGGTCCATGAGGCGTACGAGCAGAACCTCTCGCTTCGGGCGGCGGGCTTGCGGGTCATTCAGGCCAGGGCCGCTCGCGGCATCGCTGTCGGTGAGTTCTTTCCGCAGGAACAGGAAATCAATGCGGATTACAGCAAGAACCAGGACAGTAAAAACGATGCCAACGGTGTCCCGTTCCAGCGCTTTCAGACTGCGGGTCTGAGCTTCGATGCGACCTGGGAGCTCGACTTCTGGGGGAAGTTTCGCCGCAATATCGATGCCGCGGACGCGGCACTGCTGGCCTCGATCGCGAGCTACGACGACGTACTGGTGACCCTGGTCGCCGAGGTCGGGTTGACCTACGTGCAGACCCGAACGTCCGAGCGACGGATCGAACTGGCCAGGGTGAACATCGGGCTGCAGCGTCAGTCGCTCGAGATCACGGAGTCTCGCTACCGGAATGGCAAGGTGTCGCAGCTCGACGTTACTGAGGCGCGAGCGACGCTGCTGAACACGCAAGCCAGCGTGCCCGATCTCGAGTCGTCGCTGCGCGATTCTAAACTCTCACTGTGCGTCCTGCTCGGGCGAACGCCGAGCGAGCTCGAAAGAGCGCTTGCCGGCGGTTCCGGCATTCCCGTGGCTCCGGCCCAGCTGGTGATCGGAGTGCCAGCGGACCTGCTCCGGCGCCGGCCCGACGTGCGGTCCGCGGAGCGCGTCGCGGCGTTTCAGAGCGAGCAGGTCGGCATCGCGACCGCAGACCTGTTTCCGTCAATCTCTGTTGGGGGTTCATTGGGGTACGAAGCATCCGATGCCAACAACCGGTCCCTTGAAAACAACCTGTTCGACAATAATTCATCGACCTGGTCGATCGGCCCGACCTTGACCTGGCCGGTCCTCAACTACGGCCGGATCAGAAACAACATTCGCGTGCAGGACGCGGCCTTCCAGGCGGCCGCGGTGAACTATCAGAACACCGTGCTCAAGGCGGCCGCGGAGGTCGAGTCCTCGCTGTATGGCTTTTTGAAATCGCAGGAGCAGCTCACGTACCTGACCCAGAGCGCTGAGAATGTGCGGCTGTCCTTCGAGCTGTCGACGATCCAGTACCTGGAAGGCGAGACTGATTTTCTCCGGGTCGACATCGCCGCCCAGAACCTGACCCAGCAGCAGGACAGCCAGGCGGTCGTCGAGGGGCAGGTCGCCTCGAACCTCATCGGCGCGTACAAGGCGCTCGGGGGTGGGTGGGAGCTGCGTGTTGGGCGCGAATTCATCCCGGAGGCGATGGTTGAGGAGATGCGGGGCCGGACTAACTGGGGTGACATCCTCGATGCGCCGGACGACTACGCAGCCGAGACGGATCTGGGATTCGAGCGTCCCGCGGACACGGCACGACACGTATCTTGCACCGCAGGCGGAGCCCGGTCGCGGGCGGGAGGGTGGGAAATAGCCATGTTCACCGGTGTCCCCTCCGAGGTCCAGATCCTGGGCGTCTACTTTCCGCCGCTGTTCGTGGCCATCGTGGCCGGATTGCTGTGCGCGATGCTTGTCACGCAATTGCTCAACCAGACAGGCCTGAGCCGCTTCTTCTGGCATCCGCCGCTGGCCAGGGCCGCGCTGTGGCTGTTGGCAACAGCGCTCATCGGCCGCTTCATCATCACACCCTGAACCATGACAAAAACGGCTCCCGACATCATGAAAAATATTTTTCCTAAACTGCCAACGCTCGTGCTGGTCCTGGTGGCCATTGTGGTGGCGTATTTTGTCTACCAGAGCTGGATCGACAGGCCGTGGACAAGGGATGGCCAGGTCCGGGCGGATATCGTCAAGATCGCGCCCCGGGTTTCGGGCTACATCGTCGAGGTTGCGGTGAAAGACAATCAGTTCGTGCGCAAGGGCGAACCACTTTTCAGGATCGACCCCAGTTCATTTCAGTTGTCTGTCGACACCGCGCAGATCCAGTTGAAACAGGCCAGGGAAAATGTCGCCGCGCTGGAAGCCGGGGTGAAGGCGGCCGCAGCCGGGGTCCTGCAAAGCGAAGCCGGCGTGGAGGCCGCGCGCGCCCAAATCAAGCAACAGGAGGCGGCCCTGGCGAACGCAAGGTCCGAATCCGGGCGCGCGACGCGTCTCGCCACTGAGAAGGCCGGATCGGTGGAGAACGCCCAGAAGAAAGCCGCGATGTTGCTGGAGAACCAGGCGGCCGTTGACAGTGCTCGGGCCTCCCTCAGGCAGGCCGAGGCCGCACTGAGCTCCTCGCAGGCCGATCTCGACCAGACCAAAGCCAGCCTCGGGGAGCCCGGGGACGCCAACGTGCGCATCCGGGAAGCCATGGTCGAACTCGAGCAGGCACGGCTCAACTTGAGTTGGACCGCGATCAACGCGCCGTTCGACGGATTCATCACCAACCTGGACGTAAATGAAGGAGCCTTCGGTGTCTCCGGAACTCCGATTGTGGCTTTTGTCGACAGCAGTTCCTTCCGGGTGGATGGCTATTTCCAGGAGACCAAGCTGAAGCACATCAAGCCCGGTGATCGCGCAACGATTACCTTGATGAGCCACCCGGACACAGAGCTGGAGGGCGTCGTGGACAGCATCGGGTATGCGGTCAATCCGCCGAATATCGCCGACACGGAGGGTGTGTCGTACCTGGTGCCTCAGGTTGAGCCGACGTTTGACTGGGTGCGCCTGCCGCAACGGGTGCCGGTTCGAATCCGCCTTGAAGGGGTTCCCGAAGACATCCAACTGATCTCCGGAATGACGGCATCGGTGGCGATTCGGCCTGCGCAGTAGGACTGGACATGAAGGAGTTGCTTAACAAACTCGACAGCACGAGGTTGTTGATTGCGGCCAAGACGTGCCTCGCGATCATCCTGGCGTTCGCCATCACCTTGCAGCTGGACTGGAAGCCGTCCTTCATGGTCATTCTCATCGTCGTTCTGCAGACGGACGCGCTGGGGGCGACCCTCAAGAAGGGCTTGCTCTATATCGCCGGCACGCTGGCCGGTGCGGTCACCGCCGTGGCCATGGTCGGGATGTTTGCGCATGATCGCGGACTGTTCATACTGGCTATGGCGTTGTTGACCGGATTCGGTGTCTATCGCCTTCAGGGGAGCCGTTATCCGTACGCATGGCTGATCTTCCTTGTCACTTCGGCCCTGATCGGCTGGTTGTCGGCGCAGAACACCACCGAGACCTTCGAACTCGCGGTCATGCGATCATCAACCGTCTGTGTGGGGGTCATTGTGGCATTCTCCGTCCACGGAATCCTCTGGCCCATCAACGCCGGCAAGAAGTTCGAACGCCAACTCCACGAATTTCTGGAGGGCTGCCGGGAACTGCTGTCATTCACCCGCCGGACTGCGGCCGGCGAGGAGCCGAATGCACAAAGCGGGAAAAAGACCGCAACGGCCCAGGTCCAGATGATCGTCGCACTGCGCAACTCGCTGGATGCCGCCGGAGGCGATACCGCGCGATTCAAACGGTTTAACGCCGGCTACCTTGAGTTGATCGCCCAGCTGCGGGAACTTCTGCTGGCGATCATCGCCGTATACGATGGCATCGCGGAGCGCATCGACCCGAAGGCGGGGCGGCTGCCGACCGCGGGCTCCGATGATCTTCGTGCCAGCCTGCAGGCGGTTGAGAGCCAAATGGCAGAGCTCATTGGGGATCTGGCGCGTCCGCGGGACGGTACCTCGACGGATCGTGCGCCCGCGATGCCTGCCGGGCAGATGATCGACCAACCAGGCACGGCGGATGGCCGCCCCATCGAGACGGCTTACGACGCAATGCTTGCCAGCGAAGTGGCAGTCATGTCCTCACGACTTACACAGGTTCGAGCATTGCTCTCCCGCGTGGAGGATCCCGTCCAGGCGCCTGTGCCGCTCCCAGCGCCACCGCAGGAACCCTTCAGCCTGAGGAGTGCGAAGTTTCAAAAGGCTTTGAATGGCAGTCTCGTGATCCTGCTGATGGCTTCGTTTTTCACCGTGACGCAGTGGCCGATGGGATTATCGCTCTCGATGGTGTTCGGCACGCTCGCTATCGGCTTCGGGGCCATGCTGCCGTTAGCGGTGATCAGTCGGCAGTTGCTGCTCAGCCTGGTCATCGCGCCTGCAATAGCCGCGCCCCTCTATTTCGGGATCATGCCCCGTATCGACCAGTACCAGGAGCTGATACCCTGGCTCTGCATCACCTTCTTGCCTCTTCTGTACCTGCAGAGCAGCCCCAACCCGAGAACCATGATCCTGGCGGTCTTCACGTCTATCTTCCTGATCGCCCTGTTGTCCCTTGATGAAGAGAGCCAGTCATACTCTTTCTCCTCTTTTATAACGATGTGGTTCGGTTTCTGTGGCGGTTTTACGATCTCGCTGGCAATCTTCGGCCTGTTCTCCTCGGTGGTGCCTGAACGTGAATTCTTGCAGCAGGTTCGTTCCTTCTTCGCCGGCTGTGGTCAATTTATGCACCGGCTCGAGGAGAGCGCGCCGGGTGCGCCTGCCAGCGCGGCGATCATCAACACCCACCTGCAGCAATGGCAGGGCATCCTTACACAACTGCAGACGTGGTCGAGTGCGATCAACTACCAGAGGGTGCCGGGAAATGACCAGCAACAGACGCAGGCGCTGATCGAATCGATTGAGTATCTGGTCCTGCGTCTCGCTTCGGCCGTGCATTTTCGCCAACAATCGGTCGAGGCCCTGGACGAGGATCTGCTCAAGCAGCTCCGACCTGTCTATGACGCCTGTATCGAGTCGCTCCAGGTGATCTCAAATGCCCTCGCAGACCTGAAGCCGATCCCGGAACTGCCGAACACCAGAGGCCTCCTTCGCGAACTCGAGTCCCGGGGTGACGATCTCCGCCAACCGGCCGCCAAGGAAGCGGAGGGTCAAGCTTCCCTCTTCAGCTTCATGAGCGCAACCGCCCAACTGCGCTCGTTGCTTGATGCCATCCATGACTGTCGTGACAAAGCGAATGCTCTGGATTGGGAGGCGTGGAACAGGAACTATTTTTAATAAGCCGCATGAACTGCGAATTCGTGTATGGACAGGCGCCGGGGCTGCTATACAGCGAACAGCCTCCTATCCACCACTCTTGGGAATCAGAAACTTCACTGTAAATTGCACGGACCAATCAGCTCCGAACTGGGGTTTCTCGACGTTCCAGTAGCTCATCAATTTCAGATCTACCGGCTGCTTCCCAAAACGAACCAGGCGACCGACACCGCCGCCAGCACGGGGCCCAGCCCCCAGATGACTTTTCCGGGCTTCGCGGGGGAAAATAGGCCATGTACTGAATGTTGCCCAGTCCAAATTCGTTGCTGGTCCCCGGGAAGACGAAGCTACCGCCAGCATCGATTACCTGGTCTGGCGTAAGGTCCTTCTCATCCTGGCGTCCGAAGATGAGGTCGAGATAACCCGCGCGCCTACAGACTTCGCCATCTGCACTGCGAATATGGAAACCCCACCTGTTCCCTGCGTGAGCACCGTCGTGCCGGAGCGGATATCGTTTTCAACAAACAGTGCGCGCCAGGCGGTGAGCGCCGCACAAGGCAGCGTTGCGGCCTCTTCAAATGAATACCCCTCTGGCATTCTGGTAAATGCCGAAACCGGCATGCAGACATACTCGGCGGCAAATCCATCGATATGATCACCCGGTATACCCAGCGTCCGTTCGGCCGAGACAGGACCCGCAGGCCAATCCGGAAAAAACGTAGACATCACTTTGTCACCCAGGGAAAAGGCCGTAACACCCTCGCCGACTGCCACCACCTCTCCCGCGCCATCGGACATCGGAATGCGCCCGTCATCCGCAGGCATCATACCGGTGACCACTGCGTAGTCATGATAGTTGAGGGAACTTGCCCGTATTCGCACCAGAACTTGACCGGCAGAGGGCTCTGGCTGATCACACTCGACTACCTTCAGTGAATCAAGAGATGCGGGCTGCGGCACCTGGATAACTTTCATGGCAAATCTCCATTGTTGTTGAATTCAGTAAAGACTATACGCATTCACTGAATTTGTCAGGGCTACCCATACAGTTAGCAAAAATGTGCGCGCAGCGCTTTCTTGTCCGTCTTGCCCACGTTGGTTTTCGGGATTGACTCCCAGATCTCCATACTCTTGGGTGTTTTTATGCTGCCCAGCTTTGTCTTTATGCGATCAATAATATCCTGCTCTGTCAGGACATGGCCTGCGCGCAATACGACAATCGCCTTGATAGACTCTCCCCACTTCTCATCAGGCACGCCTATCACCGCGCACTCAAGAACCTCCGGCAGCGCCAGTATGGGAGTTTCCACTTCCGCGCAAAACACATTGAATCCGCCGGTAATTATCATGTCTTTGAGGCGGTCTACAATGTACAGAAAACCGTGCTCATCCAATGACCCCACATCACCCGTGTGGTGCCAGCCGAATTTTCGCGCTTCCGCAGTATCATCGGGTTTTTTGTAGTATCCAGGTGTCACCAGGGGGCCGCGAACGCAGATTTCACCGCGCTCACCCGCAGGCAACTGCGCACCACTCTCGTCGAGAATGGCCACCCGGGTTGCTGAGGTAACCTGGCCGCAGCTTGTGAGCCGTTCAGGGTGTACTCCAGCCGCCGCCGCAGCCAATACACCGGGGCTCAGCCAGGACACCAACATAGGTGATTCAGCCTGCCCGAAGCACTGACACACTACCGGCCCAAAGCGCCTTATACCCTCGCGTAGTTTGTCAGGCGAAACCGGTGCAGCAGCTATCAATAACTGCCGCAGGCTTGATGTGTCATAGTTATTCTTTTCTGCCTCATCGAGCAGTGCGTAATAGGCCGTCGGCGGCAGAAATATATGCGTCACCCGATGTTGTTCGATTGCCTTCAACACTGAGACCGCATCAAACTGGGGCAGGACCACCGTCTTTCCACCTACACCCGCGTAAATGCTGATTATCACCCCGGCTGCATGCGTTATTGGCGCGACTGCCAGGTGCACAACCTCCTCTGTTTGCTCTCCTATGTAGTGGCGCAGGCCCAACTCGATCATCGTACAAATGGAACGGTTACTGATCTCCACGCCTTTCGAAGGTCCGGTGGTACCACCAGTGGGCCAGCGCGCAAAGACAACATCTGGCGCACTGAAAGGGTCGGACCAGTCGGGCACGCTGGTAACATCGGACGGCTGGCAGAATTCGGCTAATGCCGGGTAGGTTGTATCGGCAGAATCGATGCAGATGACCCCTTTAAGGTCTGGCAGCATGGGGACAATGCTGTCAACAGCGTCGACCACCGAAGAGTGAAAGAACAGCCAGCGCGTATTCACATACGCCAAATACTCGGCATTCGAACCCGGAGCATTGCGCACGTTGACCGGAACCCAGGCACCACCCGCGCGGTAGACCGCCAGAATGCAAACAACGGCAGCGGGTTCATTGGGTGAAAATACAGCAATGGAATCGCCCTGTTCAAAACCCGCGCTGTAAAGGCTGCAGGCGATCGATTCCGTGTCTTCCTTGGCCTGGGCAAACGTATAGCTGCGACCATTACCCTCTACAAAAACCTGGTCTCTTGCGATCAGGGCACCGCGATCAAAATAATCTATGGGTCGCATTACGGCTCCATTATGTTTTTTTGCTCTGGCTTTCGCGGGCAAGTATATAAGAGTATCGGACTGTCAGATATTGCCAAAGTCGCCGTGACGGCCCTTGCCATCTTTAAACCGGCTTGCCCCCTCCAGGCCCTCGGCAGAGAGCATCGGTGAGCTGTTCTCCCATTCAACCCGAAGTGCCTCGTCAACCGGCAGCCCATGCTGAAGGTAGACTGACCGGCGATCAGCCCGCATACAACCCTGCGGGAAACGGGAAATTTCAAGGGCCATGGCCTCTGCCGCCTGTCGCGATTGTCCATCAGGCACCACCTGCTCGCAGGCGCCAATACGCAGGCATTCCTCCGCTGGCACTTTACGCCCCGTCAGAATGATCTCCAGAGCCCGGCCCTCGCCAACCAGTCTTGGCAGACGAACAGTTCCGCCGTCTATCAATGGTACACCCCAGCGGCGGCAATACACGCCAGCGTAGGCACTTTCCTCCATAATCCGGAGGTCACACCAGAGCGCCAGTTCAAAACCTCCAGCCACCGCGGGCCCGGCAATCGCAGCAATAACCGGTTTGGACAGCTGCATTCGACTGGGTCCCATGGGACCCCGCGGTGCGGCGCTGAGATCATCCGGGAAGTCCAACTCCCCGAGGGGCTTGTTTTTACCTTTCAGGGTGCTCGCGAACTTGAGGTCCCAGCCTGCACAAAAAGCGCCACCCTCACCCCAGAAAACCGCTACAGACGCATCGGGATCCCTGTCAAATTCGTCAAACGCGGCTACCAACTCTTCCGCGCTGGTGGGGTCCATGGCATTGCGTGCTTCAGCCCGGCTGTGGATGACTGTGGTCACCGCTCCGTTTTTCTCTACTCGAACCGTCATATTCTTGCGTCCTTTGAGCCCAGTGACTCTGCGATCTGCGCCCTGCAGCACAATGACATGAATATCATCGCAGGCATTGGCGGTTTCTACGGCCCGGCGTATCTCTCCCGGTGTGTGGAACGTTATCGCGTTTAGTTTTTCGGGGCGATTGAACGTTATCCGCGCAACCCGCGGATTGTCAGGATCCTGGTTGAGGGTCAGTGTTTCCAGTTCTTCGTACGGAATCAGCGGCGACCCGGCAAAGGGGTCGGCGCCCAAATTTTGATTAGAGCCATCCATGATGATTCCCCTGACAATATCGGTTCAATATTCCCCCGGTACGGAGCAATTAGCACCACCCCGCCGGGTAGTTTTGGGTGCGAGGACCACTATTTAAAGAATGGCGATGAAATTCTAGGCTATCAATCCGCCGTCGACAATATGTTCAGCACCTGTCCCTGGCGATGGCTCTTCTCCGGTCCTATGAGTGAAAAAGGATGCCAATCCCCACGTAATCTGTTGGTATATAAGGCTTCTGACACATTACATAGAACAGGACAATGGGAATCGACATCCAGAGGGATATTTTTGGCCTCAAGAGCACTGTGGGTTCGTAGACAAGGGGTGGCACTTGTATGTATTCATCTGCCAATTCTAGCAATTCTGACCGGTTTATTTGCCAGTATCCTGCATATCGCTTGAAGCAAGCGATACTAGAGAAAATCGCGCTTGGGGAAAACAAGATTGTTGATTGTCCTTGACGGCGCCCGAAGTATAGGTATTGTCGCAAAGAGCTGACCTGGTTTATTGATCAGAAACCAGGCCGCTTTCACCGCAGATGGTTTAAAATTCTAACGACAAAGGGTTCAGGCTAATGGTCAATCTTGGCTATATCGTTATCGCGGTCTCTATAGGTGTCATGGTTTCACTGCAACCGTCGATCAATGCTGTCATGGCGCGGGAGTTGAGCAGCTCTCTGCTGGCTTCAACTATTTCAATAGGTATTTCTTTTTGCCTGATATTTCTCGCATGGCAGCTCCTGGGCAAAGGAGAAGGCGAAATATCCCATATACGTCAGTTGCCCTGGTGGATTGTTTTTGGGGGCGTTGCGGGTATGATTTTTGTATTAGGCGGGGTGATGGTGGCGCCAGTTCTGGGGATTGCACTGTTCTTCGTATGCATCATTGGAGGCCAAGTTCTCGGTTCAACTCTCATCGATCAACTCGGCGCGTTTGGTCTGCCCGTTAAACCAGTCAGTAGTGTGAAGCTGATGGGGTTGGGATTCGTGCTTACGGGTGTTGTTCTGGTGCAGTATGGTAACAATTAGACGAGGTATCGCTATCCGATTTCACATCCTGTTCCTGGATGGTGCCTATGTATAACTGGAGTTTCTACCCCGTGTGGTCAAAAAACTCATGCGCCGTTTGAATTCAACATCTTAGCACTCTCTGCAGGTGTCACAATGCTTTTGTGCCTTGTCTCAATGGAGGCGTACAACGGCTCACCGACGCTGAGAGAGCTACACTGGCTGTTGTGCTCATTGCCTCGGTCTTAAGGCCCTTGAGGAAGTGGCCAATGTCATGAAACCCGATACCATCATGGGCTGGTACCGGAAGCTGGTAGCACGTAAATTTGACGGCTCCAAATCGCGCCGCTATCCGGGCCGCCCCAGAATTGACGGTGAAATAGAGGAACTGGTTGTGCGTATGGCCAGAGAGAATTCGGGTTGGGGTTATGACCGGATTGTGGGCGCTATGGCTAACCTCGGGTACACGCTTTCCGATCAAACGGTTGGCAATATTCTCCAGCGCCATGGTATCCCACCTGCGCCAGAGCGGAAGCGTGCGACAACCTGGGCAGACTTTATCCGTAGGCACATGTCTGTCCTTGCGGGTACCGACTTTTCACTGTGAAGATACTGACGCTGCGTGGGTTGGTCACTTATTATGTGCTGTTCTTTATCCATCTCGATAGCCGCAAGGTTGAAATCACGGGAATGACACCACACCCGAATGAAGCCTGGATGAAGCAGATCGCCAGAAATGTAACTTGGAGGCTGCATGAGTTTTTTGGCCACACGGGCATCAAGAGAGGGTGCCCCGGGGTACATCGAGGTTTTCACCCTCTACTGAAGGCGTCTGACATCGCCCGGAATCAGCTGATCCCAATGTCAATAACGTAACTATTTTTTCTCTATAGTCCATAATCTGATGCAATACCCGCTGTCGAACTGCCAGCGCATTGAGATCGCTTCCTCTGTTCAACAGAATCACACCCCCCACTTTTGTTAGGGGGTCAAAAAACACAATATTGTTGGCCCCTAGATCCCCACCCGAGTGCCCTAGTAGACCGTCGTTATAGGTCCAAAATAGCGCCTGCTCATCCACTTCAAAGTCATCCTTTTCCAGTCCCGAAAACTGAGGTTCAAACATTGCCGCAATTGTCGATTCATCCAACACCCTAACCCCGTCCAATTCACCACCATTCATGATTGCTGCGAGAAACCGTGCCACATCATTAACGCTGGCGCGCAAACCACTAGAGGGGTAACCAGGAGCACTAAAGTGTTCGAAACCATGCAAGCCGTACGCGCTATCTTCATTGTTATAGGGAATTCCTTTTGTGACCTCCTCCAGATAAACCCAGGGCCATATACCAAAGTTGTAAGGCACTGCAATGTCATCTTGGTTTTCAAAGTCCGATAAATACCATCCGGTATTTTTCATTCCCAAAGGGATAAAGATATGTTCCTCAGTGTAGGCGTCCAGCGGCTTCCCTGTCGCAGCTTCTAGCATTTCACCTGCCAAATCGATTCCCAAATTGCTGTATGAAAAGGCCTTGCCGGGCGCGAACTTTGAAAAGTGGCTCTCCGTTGTATACGATTTTCCCTTAGGAACAAGATAATCTGTCAAATAACGCGTTAACGGCATGTCTGAATCACCCTTTGTATAAGCGGTGGCATAAGTGAACAAATTGTCGGTAATGCCCGAGGTATGGGTGGCCAAATGACGCAAGGTGATTACTTCGTCATCTAAGTGCGGATTATCCACTGCAAATGAGAGATATTGATTTACATTATCGTCCAGAGACAAACGTCCTTGTTCCAGGGCTTGCATTAACGCTACGCCCGTGAACAGTTTGCTGATTGAAGCTAACAAAAATGGAGTGTCTGGCCTTACAGGTTTAAGCTTTTCCACGTTGGCATACCCAAAACCTTTAGACCACGCCACTTCGCCATTGACAACGATGGCGACAGCCATACCCGGGACATTTTCCTCGGTGATCAGTTCGGCAAACATTGTTTCCAATTCAGCGATACTGGAGAAGTCCTGGACGACTTGAATTCTGTTCCATTGATGGTAAGTCCAGGCTGCCAATACAATGCTAAGAAGGGCAAATGCCGCCAATATCTTAAGGAAAATTCCGATAAATATCTTTGCGCTATACATCGCGATTAACTAACGCTGTATTCAAGCTCGTCGCTACGGGCCCTGTTTTTCCAGGTAAAACTTGCGAATCTTACGAATGACCAATACCGTTAGCAGTGCTAGGATACCGAATGAAAATAGGGCTGCCGTTAGTAGGACCTTGGCCATTTCTCCCCAACTCTTATTGACATCGAAAACCAAAGGCCGGTGTTGGTACAAGGAATCGTCAACCACGCCCGTGTCGAAGTAAGTATTTAACAGGTGAGTGCGGGCTCGAGCTTGAGTGTTCCAAAAAGTTTCCGTGTGGCCCTGGGCCTCCAACACCACATGGTGCCCGTTGCTTAAGTGTGGCATTAGCTCGTCTCGGGCGTATTGCATGGGTGTCGAGCCGTCGAGTGCGCCGCTGATCAACAGTGTTTCAACATCTGAGTCAGAAACCGTGGCGCTACTCTGATCATTGCTGGCTGGCCACCCCTCAACGAGACCTAGCAGAAAGCGCGACAAAGGTGCGCCTACTATTGCATCTGACTGGTTCAGCTCGGCTCTGTAGTCTCTATCGGGGTCCAGATAATCCTGAGCACTTGCCCCAATCGCCATAAAATGTCCCCATTCCTGCATTTCCGGAAGCATAAATGACGAAAGTAGCGATGCTAAGGCCATACCGCTTGCATCACCCTCAGCGGCGTCGAGCCACATATCAATGGCAGCCGGACCGGTCAGGGGAATAGCCATGTTGGGTGTATGCATAGACTCCATCAGGCTAATAAATGTAATAAGACGGACTACATCCGGGTCTATCGGGATTCCCATCCAACGGGTTGGCATCCTAGCGGATACCTCTCTCATCGTGGCGATCAGATCCACTGTCCGTGTGCTGCAATAAGTGTCTTTAGCACACAGGTCAGCGTATTGTCCCAGTAGATCTTCAGTGTTTTCGGGGTACCAGAAAAAGTGTCCGGGCGGATTTACCGCCACCATCACAACTCGATGGAGTTTATTCGGATATCGCCATTGATAGAGCATTTCAAGGCGAGTGCCGTAACTATTACCAAACAGGTTGATACGTTCATATCCCAGGGCGGCCCTTGCCGCTTCAATATCATCGATCGTCTGATTCATAGAATAGCCGGCAAGATCGACACCTTCACTTTGCAGTCTTTTTCCACAGCTGGCGGCGCCATCGCCATAGCTCGCTAGCGCCTGGTCACTCAAAAAGTCGCCTATATTCTCTCGGATCGCATCGCTAACTTCCGGGCAATCCAATATCACTTGCCCTTCTATGGCGCGATAACCGACCATTACAAAATCATGCTGAGTAAAAAGCCCGTCGCTTGGATAAACGAACTCATTAGGGCCACCAGGTCCCCCTTCAAGCCAGAAGATGGGCTCAAGCGTTGCGCCTGCGGTGGCTGGAATTCGCGTGACCGGTAGCGTAATCAGCCGTGAATTTGCATCCTTACGGTTCTCTGGCACCACCAAAATTCCGCATTCGGCCTGGTATTCAACATTGTCCGCATTAGCCGTATAGGTGCACGGCTCCAGGAACAGATCGCCTGCATCAGCGCCCTCAGGTATTTTAAATCGCGTTGCCTGCTCAAGTTGTCCTTCCGGTAGAAGGCTCTTCGGCACCAAAGACAAATTGGCCAACAGCATTAGTATCGCAACAGATAAGTAAAAGAGGCGACCGCCGAATTTCATGTTTTATCCTTGCCTGCAAGTGATGAATGTGATTACTAGACCAAAACTGATGTGCAAGCATTAGCTTCACGACCAACTCACACAGTAGTAGTAAGTGCCATAAAGTCTACGCAGAGTGATAACGCTAAACAGGTGCCAAATGTCACGAACTCCCGCGGCGGGGGGAAAATTGAGACGTCTTAGTTGGTTAGAAAACTCATGGCAAGTGGAATTACAAACTCTTATCGATTTTCGAATATTTTGATCCTTTTAAACTCACACCAGCCATTAAACCTTTGTCACCAAAGACGAATGAAATTATGGGGTTTCTAGATGTCCCTTCGATTGTTCCACCAAAGCTGGCTATTGCAAGGTTGGCGTCAACGCCCGCCTTCCAGCCTTTACACTGGTTAAACTTATCCAATGCTTTCTGGTTCATAAACATAATGACCTGAGATCGCTGGGCGATACCGAACTGCCATCCTACGCTCGCTGAACTGGATCTATAGAACGCAACGGTTTCTCCATCACTTCGGAGAACACCTTCACCAATTTCACCACCAATGCCGTAGCCCGCCCTGGTCAGTTTTGGAAAAATCAGGAACGCTTTAGCCGTGGAGCCTAGCTCTTTAGCGTCAGCGGACTCTTCGTATAGTTTTTCAAGTGCCTCAGAGGCTCTTGCATCAATTTCTGCCGCCGAATCCGCATATGCATGCACCGGTAAGAAAAGCATGGCGGTCGCTATCAAAGCGTTACTTAACATTTTGCTGTATTTCATGTGTTGCTCCTTAAAAAATGGTAAAATTCGGTGTTCTGAATTGAGTTACAATTAGTCGATAGCTTTCATGTTTAATCCTCACAATAAGACCGGCCAATGGGAAATTGAACCTAAAACTTGTATGCGAGCATCAGCACGGCGGTGTCCTGATGGTCTGAACTGATTAGCGGGCTATTGGCAATATTGTTGTCTAATATTGTTCGGCTTACGGATCCCATTGCTACCCAGTTATCACTAATCTCGTACATGGCATTAATGCGCAAATCATAGTTTGTTGCAGCGTTGCTTTCATACGCTACTCGACCCACGGAATTATCAATGTTTCTTCCGGCTACGCCGTAGTAGTAGTTGACGTAATCCGAGTCATGCCAATGAGCAGATACCGCAGTGGACAGACTAAAACCGTTATCATGCCGATAAACAGGAACCTCGAGAGACAAGCTAACCGCATTGGATTTGGAGTTATTTGAAACGTCTCTGCTTGCTTCCAGAGCCAGCCACCCGTATGTCATGCCATATTTAGCGAGCACTTCGGCATCTGGCTTCTCATAGCCATCGAATATTTGATGTTTCGATAGTTTGTTAAGCGTCAAGTCGTTGCTATCATATCCATCGTCTCGAACACCAAGGCCCACCGAGACACTCAAAATCTCATTGAGCTCAACCTGGTACCCAATTGGAGTTTCCATATTGAAGCGCCAGTTACCTTTACTGGCGTCAAGGTAGGGGAGAAGCGCGTATTGAGTATTACCGCCTTTCCAGGCCGCGGATGTAGACAGCGCCACTGCGCCTACAGCAATATCCCATTGAGCTTCCTCGTTTTCTTGCGCATAGGCTCTTGATATAAAGGTGCTGGCTAACTCTGTAGCCACAAACAGTGCAACACCTAAGAGATTCTTAATACTCATAATATTTTTCCCTGGATTCGACATAACGACTCACTCACACAGTAGTAACAAGTACAGAGAAGTTTGCCGGAGCTGATTGGTTGGGTCAGGTGTCAAATGTCACGACCCTCAATAGTAAATATTTGTGGAAATTGGCTGACTTCGTGACATTTGTCCATATTGTGAGCTCTGCGAATGTGAAATACTGACGTTTCTTAAGGAAAGTTGATTGATTCGATGAAGAAGCAAGGCACTGAGTTTTACATCGGTTTGTTCATTTGGCTGTTGGAGATCCCAATCAGTTACAGCATGTGGTATGCGGGAAGTGAGATTGATATAAAGCCGCTTGTCTCATCATCGAATGTCACGTTCTCAGCGCTTCTGTATCTGATATTTCTCGCCGGATTTCTGACCTCCCATGGCGTTTTTCAGCATCAATTGACAAGGGGGGTAAAACTCTTCGGTATAGCATTATCCAGCCTGGCGGCCATTGGTTTGTCGATGTTTTTCTTTTTTGGCATGGTCGGTTTGCTGGTAATGACGGTCATCATTCAGGTGATTGTGTTTGTTGAGCAAAAGCGGGCATTGTTGATTGGGATATTGGTTCCTGTTCTATGTACATTACTCGACGTCTGGCTCGGAAAAACGTTTGAATACACCGAAATGATTGTTTACAGCACATTCAATGTACTTGCCTTACTAATAAGTTATCGTCTGATTGCCGAGCGCAAAGCAAAAATCGAGTCGGAGCAATTGGTACGGGAATTGAAGGCAACTCAAGTTTTGTTAAGCGCTACTACCAAGAGAGACGAGCGAATTCGAATAGCTCGAGATTTGCACGATGTATTGGGGCATCAGCTAACCGCGTTGAGCTTGCAGCTGGAAGTGGCGAGCCATGTCAAAGAAGACGAAAAACAGAGACACATTCAGCAAGCTAAAGCCATCAGTGGCTTGTTGTTGTCCGATGTGCGTGAAACGGTTTCAGAAATCCGTCTGAAGAAAGATCTGGAGTTGCGCGAGTCCCTGACCGCGCTCACCGAAGGGTTGCCCGGATTGAAGGTCGATCTAATCATGGATTTGGACGATTCTCTAGTGGATGCACGTCAGGGCGAGGTGATATTTCGTTGCGTACAGGAAGCACTAACCAACACCACAAAACACGCCAATGCCAGTCACTGTAAAATAAGGCTGTCAGACGATGGGCGGCATTTGGTGTTGTCGGTCGAAGACGACGGAAACGATGATACAGAGATCAAACCGGGCAACGGATTAGCCGGTATGGCGGAGAGAGTTGCGAAAATTGACGGTCAACTGAACTACCAGAACACACCGGAAGGTTTTGTGTTAACCGTCAAATTGCCAAAAATCAGTGAGTACTAATCAGATATGTCGATTCAGTTATTATTAGTTGATGATCAGAACCTGGTCAAAATGGGGTTATGCAGTCTGTTGCAGTTGAGTGGACACATTGAAGTGGTCGCCCAATTAGATGATGGTATTGGTGTAATAGAGGCGATCGAAGAAAACCAGCCAGATATCATGTTGCTCGATATTCGCATGCCCAATATGAATGGATTAGAAGTTCTGGCGGCTATGCAAGAACAAAGCATTGTTTTGCCCACCCTGATTCTGACTACCTTTGATGAACACGATCTAGTATTAAAGTGCATGGAGCTAGGGGCCAAAGGGTATTTACGCAAAGACGTCAGCCTGGAGGTCTTGATCAAAGCCATCGATACAATCGTAGCCGGCGGCTTATGGATTCAGCCAGCCGTTACCAATCAAATACTGGAAAACAAAGATTTTGTTCGGTCAAAAAGTACTGAAGTCATTGAGGCGCTAACCGCCGGGGAAGTACAGGTACTAAGATTGGTTGCGGCGGGTTATTCAAACAAGGAAATTGCCGATGCGATCCATAAATCGATGGGAACAGTAAGAAATCAAATGTCTTTTATACTGGCCAAGTTGCAGGTGAGGGATCGTACCAGGGCCGTTTTGAAGGCAATAGAACATGGGCTGATATAAGATCGTCACAAAATATTCTGCTGCCTTCATCGCCCAATATTACCCTCGGTAGGCATGAAAGAAGTCTTTTGCCTACTTTTCCACCTGCTCACCACCCTGGCAAAGCTGATTAGGCCTGGCGGTAGCCGAGCACTGCCGTGGACTGTTTGAATTGCCTGTTGCTGCTTGAATTACCATTTCGCTAGGGACAGGTCCGCTACACGTCTATAGGAGCCCCGAACCGTTTAATCACGAGCCCGCCAGCACCGCCCTCCAGAAGTGGCTCAAGCAGTTCAGGAAGTCCGCCCTCAAGACGCCAGGAGAGATACGCCTCGTAATCGTCCATGGCCTCCCAATTCTCTATCATGGTAACCGTGGAGGTACCCTGCTCGATAAAGGCTGCTATAGAGATACAGCCTTTGAAAGCCCTTGTATCGACTGCTGCCGCCTTGAGCGTGGCCTCCAACTCTTCCAATTTTCCCTTCGCTGCCGGAAACTCTACGATAACAAAGTTCTTCATAATCATCTCCTGGATGTGACGAACAAAGTAAAACACCCATCTCCAAAATCCACCAACCAGTCTGCCGTTACTCGGCGCGCAGTTGCGCGTCGAGATGGTCCACTACCTCGGCCCAGTCCGCATCCTGGCTGATTGCCTCTCGGATAAACTGCGCCTGCCCAGCACTCCAGAAGGCGGCGCTTTCCAGGAGAATTTCCATGGGGAGGTGGTTGTTTTGCATGAAATTGTCCATGGCGATTTCGCTGTTGGGCAATCCTAGCTGGGCGAATAGAGCGGCCATGGTATGGCTTGAGGTGTCCATTGGGAGCGTTCCTGTTTAAGGTTACAAGCTCAGTATAGACCGCAATTTCAACAACACCTCTCTTAACGGTACCGAGAAGTTAATTTCTACGGATCGCCTAAACCTGTCCCTGGTACTTCAAGCCACCGCCCTACTCCATTCAACGAACGCACGGACCCTCAGATTTCGATGATGACTTGCGGATATCACGTGCCTGCAAAGATTGAATCTATAGTAGAGCCAGACTGCGTAGCTTATGATGTCAGGCGGGAACCAGTGTCATTTGAATGTATTCATGGGCCGATGCTAGCAATTATGGCTGCTTAACTTGACGGTACCTGTGTTACTGCACTTACGGCTTTGCTAATGCCGCCTGTAGCTTTTTTAACGCGTCAACTTGTTCGGGAGGCAGCTCAATGGGTTCGCAGCGCGGATCCGTATTTTGTATGGCCTTAATCATTGTCGGGGTTAGAGGTATAGGGTCGCAACCGTGACCCTGTTCACAGACCATGTCCCGCCCCGGGTTGGCCTTCACATGGCAGGCAAAGCAATTGCCTCCGAATCGATTAACAACATCAACAAATCCCCGGGTTCGAATTTTGCTGCCCATCATCAGACACCTCAAGCTCAATAAACTCCCAATCCTGTGTCACAGGACTGACCCCTTCCTTGCGCTTCACCATTACTTCCGTGGGTACGAGCTGGATTACTGAGCCCTCAGGATAGGTACCGGTACCCGCATTCGACACTGCCAGTGTTTCCTCGAGATTGCCCTGAAAATTGCTTACAAAGAATCCGCGTACCGGGGTCATATCCCTGATGCAGCTGAAGGTCTCGTCATCAATTGTTATATCACCGGCCAAAGAACCGGTGCTCAAAACACAGATTGTAAGCACCTGTCCAATTCTACTTATCAAACGCATAATAGCTAACCCTTGAAGTCAGGCGAACAGAATTTATTACTGTACCATCGCCCGCGTCGGCCAGCACCAGGCGCAGATCGGCTGACAGGCCCAGTTCCTCGCGAACGGCCTCCAGTTTTTCCAGGCTGCGCCCGGCGATGGCCCAGGGCACGTTGCCCCCCACGCCGTATTTCCTATTGAGGTACTCTGCGACCAGCTTTCCCGTATAACCGGTTGCCCCATAAACGACGATGCCCAGTTCCCGGTTGTTACTCACGATGCGCTCCAATCATAAAAATATATGGCACAAGTATATAGCACACAATATAATAATGCACTATCATACGCTCAATAACTTGATGCAGATTAGGAGAATTCGCATGACCTCGGCTATTTATGACTTTGAAGCGCAGACAATCAGTGGCAAGAAGGTGAAGCTTGGTGACTATAAAGACAAGGCACTGTTAATCGTCAATACCGCCAGTAAATGTGGACTGACCCCCCAGTACGAGGGGCTGGAGGCACTCTATGAAGAGTACAAGGACCAGGGGTTGGTCGTGCTGGGCGTTCCCGGCAACCAGTTTGGTCGCCAGGAGCCGGGTAACGAAAGTGATATCGAGGAGTTCTGCCAGCTGAACTATGGGGTTTCCTTTCCCATGTTTGCCAAGATCGACGTCAATGGCCGCAACGTCGACCCACTGTTCAAATACCTGAAACCATCACGCTGGCGTCTCGATCAATGAGATAATGGGCACAAGTCAGGCCAATGTCACAGGACTCGAGTTTCCTCCCCCCGGCTATACATGACGATGTCGGCATAATTGCACTCACCCGGCTTGCGCTGGAATATGCTGTTAGCGATCAGCCAGACCTTAACAATGCGGGCCGGAGGCTCCCCCATATATTTTTGATAGTCAGAATAAAGATTGCGCCGTTCCGGCAGCCACTCACCCAGATTGGACTGACCGCTACGTACTACAACGTGATATTCCTTGCCCTGCCAGTTTGGCAGTGGGCAGTCATAACCCGTGCCCACCGGTAGTTCGCAACTCCAGTAATAGGTAATATCCCGACCATTATCAAACTCAATGGCAATACTAAGATAATCGTGGCTGGGCAGAGTATCCTCTCGCAAAGTCGCAGGCAGCTGTTCAACGCACCACCGCCAGCTGATTTCAGAGGACTCGTCCAGCGGGAGGTCCACAGCTTTCTGCAAAATACCCACATCAGACGACGTGCGACAGTGAATACAGGGCATGCCTTCATGCGAGTGCTTGTCGCTGTAAATCTCGGCCGGCCCAATATGCCACAGATACCTCCAGCCATCCGGGGTCGTGTCGCCCTGCTGTATACGATCCAGCTCATCCTGCAGCCGGCCATCAACATCCCCGCGTTCCAACAGCGAGCGTAAGCCGTCTCGCGCCGTGCCGGACCAGCGTACAATCACAATTTTCACCTCTCCTGTCACACTGGCATATACTTCGTCGCTCTGGACTCGGCTACCCTGCGGGTCTGCCCAATCATTGGGGAAGTAGTTGCCAAATTGCAGGGCACCGCTGTGCTCCGCAATAAAGGAGTGGCTGTTTCGCGTCCCCCTGAAGACCTCCCCCTGATTGCCAAGCTTGCACCAGACTTGAAGTGATGGGCTGACATAAATATCGAGAAACCTATTGGCGTAAACCCTTCCACTGATAAAGTAGGTCACTTCATCGCCTGTATCCAGCGACATATCCGCAGGAATCCATGGTGCCTGCGAACCTTGCATGGTAAACCATACAAAATCCCGTATCAGGCCTTCAGGCGCGCTGTCCAATAGTGCCTGCATCTCCCTGGTAAACTTATCCAGGTCAGGGGGAGACTCTATTTGGGAGCGCAGGCGGCGACCCAGGGTTTTCACTACAAGCTTCCCGGTAACTGTGAGGTCGGTCAGTGTTCCAGCCATGATGATTTCGTCTTAGAGTTGTCGAATCCTCAGCATAGACCAAAATGGCGGGCCTTGGGTACCGATACCTAAACTCCAGTTTAAATACACCTCACCGGCACACGGCATATTACTCGTTTTTGCGTGGGAACCAGGTGTCAATGGCCATTAACACGAGGACGTCTACACTAATTAAAAGTTATCGGAGAAGACCTTGAACCAAGCACCTGATCCTATCCGTCTGTATACGAAGAGAAACCGAAGCTACCTTTGCTTCATACGCCTCGCAGCCTATCCACAGGGAATTCGCGCGTATTTCCGTCGGTCACCGCTATTGCGCTCTAATCTCCGCGTCCTCGACGCCGGCTGTGGAACGGGTACCGTTACGCTCGCGCTGCGAGAAGCACTCCTAAGTCGCAACTTACAGCCTGGAACCTTGCACGGCTTCGACCTCACTCCGGTAATGCTCGAAAACTTTCGTAGAACTTTACAATCCGAAGCGATTGAAGGGGTGAATGTTGCGCAGGCAGATGTACTCCAGCTGAATGCACTTCCGGGCGGATGGAACAATTTCGACCTGATCGTCTCTGCCGCCATGATGGAATACCTACCACGAGAACGCCTGGTTGATGCGCTACGGGGCCTTCGTTCACGTCTGAATGAAGACGGGAGCATCGTGCTATTCATCACACGGCAAAATTCGCTAATGAATCCGCTTATCGGACATTGGTGGGGTGCCAACCTGTACAAAGCCGAAGAACTTGAAGAATCCTTTCGCCTCGCCGGTTTCTCGACCATCGCATTTGGGAGCTTTCCATTCCCGTACAAGCACCTAGCTCTCTGGGGTCACATTATTGAGGCAAAGTGAGGCCTACCGATGATTAGCCTGTCATGGTCGCCATGAAAGTCGATGACCAATACGAGCAAAACTCTCCAATTCTCGTCACGAGCTGTGAGAAAACTGAAGGCATTCAGGTCTATATAAACTGATCTGGCGGAAGAATATTGGAGAGGAATCGCTGGGTGACATACCAGATCGATGACGAAGAAGCAGTAGAGGGTGCCTGGAGGGTTCTGTCGCGAACTTCAATCCACGTGAACTAACGGTGATCGTCAGGCACAGTTATCCTGTCAGGGCCAGCGCGTAAAACTGCTCCCACGCTGGCAGTGAACTCTTGCTTTGACCTTTCTTCAGCATGCGCCAGAGTTCGATGCCTGCTAATGTAGCCCGTGCTGACCAGAATGATTTGAAGCCTAACATGGGCCGCGTTCGCCGCTTGATGAAGCGATGGTCTTGCTCCACGATGTTGTTTAAATACTTGCATTGGCGGATTTTAACACGCTTGTTTTCAACCCTATTGTACTGTTTGATGGCGGCCGTATTGGCTCCGCTCTTGTCGATATTGATCAGGCTGGGTTTGCCACTGGAACCAATCGCTTTGCTCAGAAACCGGTGTGCGGCCTTTTTATCACGCTTGGCAGTCAGTAGAAAATCAACGGTATTGCCTTGTTTGTCGACGGCACGATAGAGATATTTCCACTCACCTTTTATTTTCACGTAGGTCTCATCAAGCCGCCAACGATTGCCAACCCGTTTCTTGTTTTTACGAAAGGCCTTTTCGATGCGAGGTGCATAGTGAACCACCCAGCGCTGAACGGTGCTATGATCTACGGTATAGCCTCGTTCCTGCATCAGCTCCTCAAGGTCGCGATAGCTCAGCGAATAAGCGACGTACCAGCGGACACATTGCAATATAATGTTTTGCTGGTGATGGCGGCCTTTAAAGCTGATCATATTTTATCCAATAACTGGAATTCTGGATAACCGAGTATAGATCGGCACGTTGAGTCCGCCAACTTCGCGACACAACCACTGGATTTACGGGCCTTTTCAGATATGGCCTGGTGGAACCACAGAACTATGTTGGACGATTAAGAAGATCAATATGGCAGGGAATGTTTATGTTAAATACGGCGGGTCTCCCCCACAAGGTGGCAACCTCACTGGAAGCCCACATCACGAATATTGAACCATGAAACTCTTCTACGCCTCCGACCTGCACATCGAATTTGAAGACAACTGCAAAACGCTGCGTTTCGCGGGTCTGGATGCAGACGTGGCTATCCTCGCCGGCGATATCGGCGCCGGCATCGGTGGCATCCAGTGGGCCGCCGAAGTATTTGAAATCCCGGTGATCTATGTGCTGGGCAACCACGAGTTCTACCACCACGATTACCACCAGTTGAGGCTTGACGCCCGTAAGTCAGCCGAGGCGCTCGGGGTGCACCTGCTCGACGAAGACGTGTTGGAGATCGATGGCGTGCGATTCGCCGGTTGCACCCTGTGGACGGATTACCAGGCCAACGGGCTGCCGGAGGTCGCCAAGCAGATCGCCGCGCAGGTGATGCCGGATCACTCCTGCATCACCGTTTCTGAATCGGAGCTGTGGTCTCCAGACGAGGCGCACCGGACCCATTCAGATTCAGTGCAATGGCTGCTGGACCAGGAGGGCATCGACGTGGTCGTCACCCATCACTGCCCGACGCTGGCCGCCATCGGGCACCGGCATTCGGCCAACGAATACACGCCGTTGTTCATCTCGAATCTGGATGAGGTGATCGCGCGTGTGAACGCGAAGGCCTGGGTGTTCGGCCATACCCACTGCTGCGTGGACCTGGAGCATTCCAGCGGCACCCGCATTGTAAGCAACCAGCACGGCTATCCGGACGAAGACCAGGCAGAGATCGGGTGGGATCCAGTTGCGACATTGTCTGTTTGAATCCTTCCAGGTAGGTAACATCGAATACGTGGTCAGGTAAGCTATCAAATCTCTTAATAGGTTTTGATTGATAAATTATGATAGTAGTTTTGATAGCCTTATTCCATGACTATCAAATAGTATACTTAATGATAGGTAGTAAACTCCAACGCTACCCCCCCCCGCCCCGCCGCGCGCGTTACGCCGTAACACGAGGGTGGCCGTTCCAGAGACCATTTCGCCGAGAAATGCGAGCGGCCAAATATCCTTCTCCTGTGTAGCCCAGTAACCACGCGGCCTGTGTAGGCAGTGAGGAATTTACAAGGGGATGGTCACAAAACCCGGGCATGAGAGCTTTACTGGCTTACAGATTCGATGACTGAAAGAAATATTCCGGCTTAGAGTAACTCAGCGAACAAACCTTGCGATGACGCCTACCCCGAGTCCGGCCGGTACCGGTAATCGGCAGCCGCATCTGGTAATGGACGTCAAGGCTCCGCCCCGGGCAGATCACACCCGCTAAGATCGAGTGCGTTGTTTTTCTGGTAGAGACGGGAGTTGAACGCGCGTCGGCCAACATCCTGGATTTCATCGATCAGGTCGAGCAGGTGACGAAGGTTGCCAGCAAAGTTTTTAAGGGCCTCGGCACGCTCCGGAGTGACGTCGCCGATAAGACCCCGATTTCGAGCCAGATCGACACCGGCAGGGTAGATCAACAGCGATCCGGTTTCTGAGCTTTGAATCCGCCGTTGCAGCAGGTACTGGCGCGCGGTGCCTGCGCAGAACCTGACGAAATCCCTGGGGGATTTATCCGCCTGTTGCAGGCGCATCTGGAGACAGTGCCCCACAATCCAGTATGACTCCAGAAAGGAGCGCAACACACTTTCCGCGGTGAGTGGATCCATCGCACCCAGCAGTTCCGTTACCGGCTCGACACCGCCCTCAAGCCGGTTTTGCCACTGCGTATCCAGGCTTCCAGAACATAAGCGGACGTAATTATCCGCTCAGGCACCTTATGTCGTTGTATTTAATATAAAATGTCTTTGCGTTTTCAAATCGCCGGATGCATCTGGTTTAATGACAGTAACCAGGCGCGGAGAGTGGTCTGGTTGGGGAGTACCCTGCATTTACTCCTTTCATGAAAGTAGGAGCGCGTATAGGGCAGCGAAAGGGATGTCATGTACGCGTTTTATCTCAAATCGGCCACAATAAAACCCGTTCAGGCACCGCAGAAAAACGACAGTATCAATTTCAATATTTTCATGGGCTTAGACCCACTGAGCGGATAATTACGTCCGCTTATGTTCTGGAAGCCTATACTCGACATCCTTCCTGGGGGTGGTGCCAGTATCGCATTAGCCCCAGCCGATGGAGGAAAACCCCGTGCGCACGGCGCGGGATCTTCGGGATTATCTACACCATGTACCCGTCAGTCCCCTTGCTTTGGAGTCTGCCAGGGCTGCCGGAAAAATGTGGCAAGCTTTTCGATATTACTACACAGATACGGTGAATTCTATTGCAGCGAACCTGTGCATGGCGACAGGATCACCGGCGATTGGACGTCGCAATGATATCGGTTATCAAGACGCTTTTATTTCTGCCGCAAACTCTGGCAATGGGTAGATCGGCGCCGTGCAGCCAACGTTCCAGTGCCTCCCGCTTCGCAGGCCCGGTCACCAGGAAACAGATAGTTTCTGCATTACACAGCGTTGCGTAACTAAGGCTGACTCTATCGGCCGGTGCTTTAGGGGCATTGTGCACCGGGACCACCGTACACTCCTCCGGGTGGCTATGACCCGGAAACAGGCTGGCGGTGTGTCCATCTGTGCCCATACCCAGCAGAGCAAGATCGATGGGTAATAGTGGCTCGATGGCCGCGGCATAATTCGATGCGGCCGCCTCGGCCCCCAGTTCGACTGCGGGCTCATGGTGATTTCCCGCCGGGAAGTCGACTCTGTTGAGCCAGCACCGCGCCACCATGTTGGAGGTTCTTTCTCCGTCATTGCGCGGCAGACAGCGCTCATCGGCATACACGAGGTGCCATCGACTCCAGTCCTGCTCCGTCGTTGCCAACAGCTCGTACAACAGACTCGGCGTCTTGCCCCCCGACAGTGCGAATACGAAGCGGCCGCGCGCGGCTATGGCCACTGTGGCCTGTTGCAGCACCAGATTGAGTGCCGCGTTTGCGGCCGCGTTAGCGTCCGCTACCAGGCGGTACTCAATTTTCGGCGTCATGGGGTTCAGGCCCGATACTATGTCGCCAGGTGACGTCGTCATTGTCGAACAAACGCCGGGACTTCACTGCCCCCCAGCTGCCGGCCTGGTAGGTATCAATATTCTTGTCATCTGTTGCCCAGGCGCGAATGACCGGGTCGACGATGCGCCATGCCCACTCCACTTCATCCCAGCGCAGGAACAGGGATTGATCCCCCTCTATGACATCCAGTAGCAGATCTTCATAGGCATCCCTGTTTTTCAAATCACCGCCGGTAAAGCTGGCATTGAGGCTGGCGGTGCGTGTGTGCATCTCCAGCCCCGGCTCCTTCACGGTCATTTCCATGCGCAGGCACTCCTCTGGCTGGATACCCAATATCAGCCAATTGCGTGCCTGGGCGTCGACCCCGGTGCCGCTGAAAAATTGCTGGGGTGGTTGTTTGAAGCATATTGCAATCATCGACCGGGATTCCTTCATGCGTTTTCCCGTGCGCAGATAAAAGGGGACGCCTTTCCAGCGCCAGTTATCAATATAGAGTTTGAGAGCCGCGTAGGTCTCAGTGGTCGAATCCGGCGGTATACCGTCTTCCTCCAGGTAGCCGCAGACGTCCTGGCCATTGATTTTTCCGGCTGTGTATTGGGCGCGATGCGCGTGAGCGTGAACGTGTTGCTGTTTGATAGTGCGGATGGATTTCAGCACTTTAACCTTCTCATCACGCATATCCTCGGCGGCCATCGACACCGGCGCCTCCATCGCGACCAGGGTCATCAGCTGCATCAGGTGGCTTTGCAACATATCCCTGAGCGCGCCTGACTCTTCATAATAGTTGCCCCGCGAACCGATGCCCAATTGCTCGCTGTGGGTGATCTGGATGTGGTCGATATAATTGCGATTCCAGAGAGGCTCCATCAGCAGGTTGGCAAATCGAAACACCAGCACGTTCTGTACCATGCCTTTGGCCAGGTAGTGGTCGATGCGAAAGACCTGTCGTTCGTCAAGCCGCCCAGAGATGGTTTTCTGCAGCGCCTCGGCACTTTGCAAATCGAAACCGAACGGTTTCTCTATGACCACCCGGCGCCAGCCATGGCTTTCATCGAGAAGTTTGTGTGCGCTAAGCTGGTCGGTGACCGCGCCAAAGTCCTGGGGCTTGATCGCCATATAGAATGCGAGATTTGATTGACCATGTTGTTCCAACTGCTGCGCCAAACGGGCGTACATTTGCCCATCGGCCAGATCACCCTGAAAATACTGAATACGATTGCAGAATTTCTCCAGCAGTGGGCCGTCAATCCTGTCGTGAGCTTTTTCAGCGACCCAGTCCCGGACTTTCCGCAGAAAGACCTCCGTGCTCCAGTCGCGGCGACCGCAGGCAACAATTTTGAGGCCATCGGATAACTTGCCCGCCTGATCCAGGTGATACAGTGCTGGCATAAGCTTGAGCTGGGAAAGGTTACCGGTTGCGCCGAATATGATGAACGTACAATCCTGGCTCACAGAAGGATTCCGGCCGATTCTGTGTGTGATTTAAGCATCATACGTTCCAGAAATCGCAGAGCCTTCCAATCCCGCCCAGTCAGTGTGAAAGTGTTCACCCCGATCCCGATCGTTGCGCTCATAGGTATGTGCGCCAAAATAGTCGCGCTGCGCCTGGATCAGGTTGGCCGGTAGAATGTCCGAACAGTAGCCGTCAAAAAAGGCCAGCGCAGAGGACATTGCGGGCACCGGTATGCCTGCATCAATCGCCATCTTCAGGCACGCCCTCCATCCCGACACGGAGCGCTCAATCTGCTCCTTGAAGAACGCGTCCAGTAACAGGTTTTCCAGTTCAGGGTTGTTATCATAGGCCATCTTGATGTTGTTGAGAAAGCGGCTGCGGATAATGCAACCGCCGCGCCACATCAAGGCCAATCCACCATAGTCGAGCGGCCAGTCAAAATCCATGGACGCCTGGCGCAGTAACATGAAGCCCTGCGCGTAGGAAATTATCTTGGCGGCATAAAGCGCATCGTGGATAGCTTCGACTGCCTGGCGGCGATCATGGCTGATGGGTTCGGCGACTTTAGCGTAGAGCCTGTTCGCGTAAAGCCGCTCCTGTTTGCGGGCCGACAGCGCGCGCGCGAACACCGCCTCGGTAATCAGGGTCAAGGGCGTCCCGTTATCCAGCGCGTTGATCGCTGTCCACTTGCCGGTACCTTTCTGGCCCGCGGCGTCGAGAATCTTGTGGAGCAGGGCCGTGCCATCCTGGTCTTTTACGGTAAATATTTCGGCGGTAATCGCTATCAGGTAAGAGTCCAGGACGCCCCTGTTCCACTCACTGAACACTGTGTGCAATTCATCCTCATTCAGGCCGAGTCCGCGATGGAGGAGATCATAGGCTTCCGCAATCAGCTGCATATCGCCGTATTCAATGCCGTTATGCACCATTTTTACAAAGTGCCCCGCGCCCGCCGGGCCGACCCAGTCACAACAGGGCCGCTCGTCAACTTTGGCGGCGATGGACTGGAAGATAGCCCGGACCGCGGGCCAGGCGCGCTCGTCGCCGCCGGGCATGATCGAAGGGCCAAAGCGTGCCCCTTCCTCACCACCGGACACGCCTGCGCCGATGAAATGGATGCCCTGCGCGAGCAGATCTTCATAGCGACGATTGGAGTCCGGGAAGTGGGAGTTGCCACCATCGATAATAATGTCGCCGGGTTCCAGGTATGGGATCAGCGCCGCTATGGTTTGATCAACGGCCGCGCCGGCTCGCACCATCAACATCACGCGCCGTGGTTTTTTAAGTTGAGCGACCAGTTCCTCTATAGAGTGGTGGCCGGATATCGATTTACCCCTGGCGCCGGCCGCGAGAAACGCATCCACCTTATCGGTAGAGCGGTTGTACACGGCCACCTTGAAACCGTGGTCGCTCATGTTCAATACCAGGTTCTGGCCCATAACGGCGAGACCGATCAGGCCGATATCTGCTTCTGACATAGCTGTTCCTTGCCCAAACGGGGGATTGAAGGTCCAGGCTGCTTATCGCCACCAGTTTGCGTGACTGTTTGCCGTTATGCAAGAAATGGCTACAGGAGACTTATAGACGACACCGCTTATCTATCTCGCCTCGCATTATCATTGCCTGATTTTCCGGGGAAAAAGCATGTACTGATCGTCATGCATCAGTGAGTCCACAATGGGCGCCATCCAGAGTGTCGATAGTGAGTGCTCCGTTCATGGAAAATTTCATGTTGCCGGTACCGGAGGCCTCTTTGCCTGCAAGAGAAATCTGTTCAGACAGGTCCGTCATGGGATAGACGACATGACCGATTTTGACATTATAGTTGGGGATGAAGAATACTTTCAGCCGGTCGCGCACGTCGGGATCGTTGTTTACTGCCCCGGCCACGGAGTTGATCAGGTTCCGTCGCGAACTTTGGTTTTCGTGAATCAATAGTATTCATCAGGCGCACTTATCCTGCTGCCGCTATTTTGTAAAACTGCTCCCATGCCGGTAGCGAGCTCTTGCTTTGACCTTTTCTCAACATGCGCCAGAGTTCAATTCCTGCCAAAGTCGCCTGTGCAGACCAGAAGGATTTGAAACCGAGCATGGGGCGAATTATCCGTTTGATAAATCGGTGGTCTTGCTCGACAATATTATTGAGGTACTTACATTGTCGAATTTTGATACGCTTGTTCTCATCGGTGTTGTACTGTTTGATACCGGCCGTATTGGCTCCGCTTTTGTCAATATTGATCAAGCTGGGTTTACCATTACTGCCGATAGCTTTGTTTAGAAAGCGTAGAGCGGCCTTCTTGTCACGCCTGGCCGTCAGTAGGAAATCAACAGTATTGCCTTGCTTGTCCACGGCGCGATAGAGATATTTCCACTCGCCTTTGATTTTGATATACGTCTCATCCATCCGCCAACGCATGCCAGTTCGTTTCTTGTTTTTACGAAAGGCTTTCTCGATACAAGGCGCGTAATGCACGACCCAGCGCTGAACAGTGCTATGATCTACGGCGTAGCCGCGTTCCTGCATCAGCTCCTCCAGGTCGCGATAACTGAGCGAATAAGCCACGTACCACCGTACGCATTGTAAAATGATATCTTGCTGATGATGGCGGCCTTTGAAACTGATCACAATTTATCCAAATATTGAAATTCCGAGCATAAGAGTATAGCTTAGAAAGTCATCAGTGCCGGTTTTGCGACAGAACCATCGTGGCCGGCCCCCTACTTGGCCAAGAATTGATTGATGCCGATGAAGCGATCTTTCCGCTAGGGAACCGCAAGCCTCACGAGTATTACTGGTGACTCCCCTACCCTACTGCACCTTTTCGGCGGTTTGGGCCAAGAAAACCAAATGGTACCAACTATGGCCTGGGAAATATCGCGACAATATCAGATCGATCATTTGCTTCCTGAACTGGACAGCAGGTCAGATACTGAAGCCCTCGTTACTGATGGGAAGACTCCGAATGCGGTGCCCGGAAACACTGAAAACGGCATTACACACTGCCGCTGCGATTGGCGGCAGGGCCGGCTCACCTATGCCGCTGGGAACATAGTCAGCAGACTGCAGAAAGTCGACGTCAATTTCTGGTCGAGAATTGATTCTTAGCAGGGGATAGCGGTCAAAATTGGCCTGTTCAATCCTGCCTTCCCGTATCGATATACTCTGGTCCGCAAGGGTACTGATCCCGTCGATTACCGAACCCTGGCATTGGGCCTCTGCGCCACTCATATTGATGACTGGACCAATATCCGCCACCACCCAGACTTTGTGGATCGTAACCTTCTTGGTTTCATCAACACTGACCTCGGCAATCTCGGCCACATGCCCGGCGTGACTGAAGAAAAAGCTTAATCCCAGGGCCCTGCCCGCTGGCAGTTCCCTTCCCCAACCAGCATTAGCCGCCACCTTGCGGATGCAATTGACCGCGCGCCCGGTATTGACAGCACGTACATCGCCTTCCTTTGTCCACCGCGGCTCACCCACCACCTCGGTGAGAAATTCAATATGGTCTCGCCCGGCCCGGACCGCCAATTCGTGAATGAAGCTCTGTTCGGCGAAGGCATAGGTATTGCTTCCCGGGGCCCGCATGGGCCCCGTGGGCGTGACAGAATGGACGAAGGATTGCGTTGCCCGGTAATGAGGAAGTGTTACCTCGGGCAGGGCACCCGCTCTCAGCCCAGCACTGCTATTGGGCTTATCGCCATCAGCGGAGACTGATATTACATGATTATCCCAGGCCTCGAGTTCACCCTTTTCGTCAAGTACAGCTTTGAGCCCAAAGAATGCCGGAGGACGGTAGAAATCGAAGGCCATGTCGTCCTCGCGGGTCCACTGTAATTTGACAGGGGCCTCTATCTCCCGGGATATCAGCGCTGCTTCGCGTACATAATCGTTTTCGAGCCGGCGGCCGAAACCTCCCCCTCCCCGGATCTGGTGCACGCGGATTTTGTCCCTGGAAATTCCCAGTAGTTTCTCCAGGCCAATGGGGACGCCGACTGGTGTCTGGGTAGGCGCCCATACCTCGATGGCGCCGTCCTTGTAATACGCCGTGCAGTTTTGCGGCTCCAATTGGGCATGTGACACAAAATCAGCACTGTAAAACGCTTCCACTTTCGTCCCCGGGCCGGCGAATACCTCGTCGACCCTGCCCTTCTCGGAAATGACCGCAGTGCCCTCGCCCCCCGCCAACTGCCGGGCCTGCTGCTTGATCCGGGCGGAGTCATCTGCCGAGGCCTTGCTCATATCCCAGTCGACAGTGAGTTTTTCCCTGGCACTTAGAGCCTGCCAGGTTGTTTTCGCCACAATGGCGATGCCGGGCGCCACCGCATCACCCATGACGTTATAGGTCATGATGTCAACAGTGCCATCGAGAATGAAGGCATCGACCACGCCCGGCAGGGACTTGATTTCCTCCAGGTTGGCCGAGACCGGCCTACCACCTAAGCGTCGGCTTTTCACATAGGTCGCATACAACATACCAGGAACAGTCACATCGCTCCCGAACAGCGGCTTTCCCGTTACAATCGCGGCGCTATCAACATTGCCAATTCGGGTACCGACAATGCTGTAGTTCTCTGGCTTCTTGTAAGTCAGCGTCGACTCATCGGGCAAGGGTTGCTTCGCAGCACTCGCGGCCAGTTCCGGATAACTGAGTTGCCTGCCGGATTTGCGGTGAATCACCTGCCCCTTCGCGGTACTGAGTTCGGTGGCGGGTACACCCAGTTGGCCAGCCGCTGCCCCGATCAGCATGGAACGGGCCATCGCGCCCATCTTGCGCATCTCCGCCCAACGCAGCAATACAGACCGGGAACCACCGGCGTACTGCCGCCCATAGCGCGCAGCATCTATTGCCGCATTTTCTACCGCGACCTGGCCCCACGTAACATCGAGTTCCTCTGCTACGATCATGGGCAGCGAAGTCTTGACGCCCTGGCCAACATCCGGATTGGGAGCGAATATCACCACCTTGCCGTCAGGCCTGACATGCACGTAGGCATTGAGTTCCTCTGCGCGGCCGTCTGTACCCTCCGATTTCGGGCTGCCATATGCGACACCCCCCGGACCGGTGAGCGCGAGTAGCAGGCCGCCGGCACCACTCAGGACCAGAAATTGGCGCCGGTTAAGGGCAGGCTTCCCGGTGGCGCCACCAATCCCGTGAGTCGGTAGGTCAAACTGGGCCAGGGGATCGTTGAAATTAACTGGATTCGATTGTTTCATCTCGCAGTTCCTTCAGGCTTTGGCCCTAAGCTGGATCGGATGCTGTATTGGTGTCGGCGACACTTTTTATCGCTTGAACAATACGGGGATAGGTGCCACAGCGGCAGATGTTGCCCGACATTGCCGCATCAATATCCTCGTCAGAAGGCTGTGGCTTGCTCTGCAACAGAGCAGCGGCGCTCATGATCTGCCCTGCCTGGCAATATCCGCACTGAGGCACATCATGATCAATCCACGCCTGCTGCAAAGCGTGCAAGGCGTCTTCAGAGGGAGCGAGACCTTCAATTGTCGTAATTGCCTTGCCCTCCAGTCGTCCTACGGGAAGCAGACAGGCTCGAGCAGGGTTGCCATCAACGTGTACGGTACAGGCACCGCACAGCGCTACTCCGCAACCGTACTTGGTGCCGACGAGGCCGAGGTTATCCCGCAGCACCCACAGCAGAGGGGTATCGGGATCGACACCATCCAGCGACCGGGGCTCATTATTTATTTTCAGGGTAATCGTCATTGACAGACCTCGTGAATTCAATTCGCAAGTTGTGGTGTGCGCATTGCTAATTTTACCACTCGAACAACAGCTTATGCGAACTTGTGTTTAAATTTCACCGCATTAAAATATCGTTATGCCTGAAACTATCGAGCTACTAATCCATTTTGTTGTCTCTGCCATCAAACTGCTCAAGCCTGGTGGAGTGAAGGTGGTGATGGCAGAAACGATTGCTATGAAACAACAACTCATCGTAATGAATCGAGGCAAGAAAAGATCACCCGTACTCACTACACCGGATAGATTTCTGTTTGGAATATTGGCCCATTTTATCAGTGGAAATCGGCTTAAAAAAATTGCAGTTATCATTAAACCCACCACGCTTCTTGCTTTTCACAAATCACTGGTTAACCGCAAATGCAGCAGGCTATACTCGAATAAGACCAAGAGAATTCCAGGTAGAAAGCCACAAGATCAAGTAATTATTGATCTTGTTATCGAGATGAAAAAGCGCAATCCGTCTTTCGGCTATGGCCGTATTTCAATGCAGATATTCAAAGCTTTCGGGACTACCATCAGCCGCTTCACTGTTGGCAGAATACTGCGTAAAAACAAGGATAAACTGCCGTCTGGTGATGGTCCATCGTGGTTAACGTTTATCGGCCATATGAAAGACAGTCTTTGGTCTGTCGACTTATTCAGATGTGAATCGATTGCGCTGAGAAGTCACTGGGTTATGGTGATTTTGGATCAATATACCCGGAGGATTATCGGATTTGCTGTCCATGCTGGTGACTGCGATGGTGTCGCCTATTGCCGGATGTTTAACGAAGTTATTTCTGGTAAATCACTGCCGAAGTATTTGAGTTCGGATAATGATCCACTGTTCCTGTTTCATCGATGGCAATGCAACTTGAGGGTCCTTGACGTTGAGGAACTGAAATCAGTACCTGGCACGCCGACTTCGCATCCATTTATTGAGCGTGTGATTGGGACCACCCGAAGAGAGTATCTGGATCAACTTCTGTTTTTTAACAGCCGCGATTTGCAAAATAAACTTGATCAGTTTCAGACCTATTACAATGATGTTCGAGCGCATTCTTCTTTAGACATAAAAACACCCACGGCAATGGCTTATAGTGAAGCGTCGGACAAGAAAGTTGTTTCGATCGACCATTACCGGTGGGAAAAGCAGTGCAACGATTTATATCAATTGCCGGTGGCGGCTTGATGTAGTATTTGGCACAGGACAGGCGCGAACAAGCTCGCTTTGAGTATATTGGCCCCGATTGACGCTTGGCCAGACTCTCAGCTCTGCCAGACAAGCTTCTTCCCGCTGGCATACCATTCATCCAGGAAGGGTGAGTAGGCTGATTCGATAACGTTGCGCTTGATTTTCTGGGTAGGTGTCAAAAAATCGTTCGCGATTTGCCACTCGTCAGTGACTACCGCCAGAAACTGCATACGCTCATAGCCTTCCACCTGGCTGTTGACCTTGTCCAGCAATGCTTCCAATTGTGGCGTCAACTCCTCGCGAAAGCCCTGGTCGCCAACTCTGTCACGCAATTCCTCTGCCAATTGGATCACTGCGTAACAGGCAGGTCTACCCACCCCAGACACGCAGCACGCTTCGATATGACTGTCCGCATTGAGCAGGTTCTCGATGGGCACCGGTGCCACATACTTGCCTTTGCTGGTCTTGAACAGTTCTTTGGTCCTGCCAGTGATCTTTAGCAGACCCTCGGGCGAATACTCTCCACGATCGCCGGTTTTGAAATAACCGTCCTCGGTATAGCATTGCGCGGTCAATTCAGGGGCCTTGTAGTATCCAAGCATATTGCCCGGAGACCTTAACTGGATCTCCCCCTCATCACTTACTCGTGATTCCACATCGGGCCAGGCCACACCCACATACCCGGGCTTGCGCTGCTGGGGAGTGGATATATGGGAATAGGAAAAGTCCTCGCTCATGCCGTAACCCTCCAGGATCGGGAAGCCGAGTTTGTCATACCATTCGATCAGTTCTGCCGGAATGGGAGCGGAGCCACTGATGCCGAATTTTGCCTCGCCCAGGCCCAGGCCCTCCAGTACTTGCTTGCCCACCGCAGCACGCTGTTCAGGTATTTGCAGTAGTCGCTCAAGCTCCTGCTCGGGGATTTTCTGGAATACGCTGAGCTGGAATTTAAGCCAGAGTCGGGGCACGGACACGAAAGCGGTGGGGCGGGCGCGGTTCAGGTCCTGCAGGAAGGTGTCCAGGGTCTCGGTGAAGTAAATGTGCGCTCCACTATAGAAAGATTCGCACTCAATAATCATGCGCTCCATAATATGGGCCAGTGGCAGGTAGGACAGGGAGCGGTCTTGGGGGCCGAGATCGAATTGACGCACCGCGTGCTGCGCGGGCACGGCCGCGGAAGTGAAGGAATGCATCACGCCCTTGGGCTGGCCTGTGCTGCCGGAGGTATAGGCTATCAATGCCAGTTGCTCCCCCGGTGGAGAGGGGTTGTCCTGTATCGGCTGTTGGCCAGCAATTATCTCGTCCCATTGGGGAAAGTCGGTCGCGGGCGCCAGCGGCAGGGCTACCTTGGGGAGATCCTCGGGAACACCATCCTTCATGTCGTCCCAATCATCCAGTTTGCCGACGAATATCAGCCTGGATTCGGAGTGCTCCAGAATCCACTGCACTGTTTCGGCGGTCAGGGTGGGGTAGAGTGCTACCGTTGCATGGCCCGCCATCCAGATAGCCAGGTCGCAGATGATAAAGTGCGCGCAGTTTTTCGAGATCATCGCAATGTTGCTATTTTCGGGCAGATGCAGCGAGCGCAGGTAAGCGGCCATCCTGCGCGCCTGTTCCATGGCTTCACGCCAGGTGTAGTCAATTACCTTGCCGCCGCCCACAGGTTGAGTCATGTATACCCGCTCGGGATTGTTTTTTTCTTGCTGGTACGCGGCGTCCAGTAATAACAATGGTTTTGTTTCATGCATGGCTTTTCTCCTGCTCAAACCGGGGTTCTTTCGCTGCATACTGACGTAGAACCTGGTTCCCATTTGTCCATTCGATCATTAAGACCATATGCTTTTTAAGGCATAATACAATGATGCAGATCAACTGGCAGCGACGGGCATACCAGCGAAATTCAGCCGCCACACTAATGGGCACTGGGCCGTCTAGTCGCATATAATCGCTGGATATTTTTTGCCTGCGTAGAAACGACAATCTAAAGTGTCCCAAACATTTTGGTGCTCTCATATCGCCGAAGATGGGGTTTTGCCTTTAGCCCGCGACATCCGCCCGCACCGTCGTCAGCTGATACCGGAATCGTCGAACTCGAAACCACCGCTGCCCATGTGCAGGCGATGGCGTAGCCCGGGCGTGTCGGCCTCGCCGGACTCATAACCGGCATCACCCGCCCACATTGCCACCAGATCATCGCCACTCTGACCGATGTGGGTCGCGTAGTAGCGCGGTTCCTGGGCATCCAGCGCCACCAGTGCAGTTTCGGTACAGGTATGTTTCGCCAGGTAATGCAGGCTCACATAGGTGGGCGGAACCAGCTCGATATCACCGCGGCGGTGCTTTCCCAGCGCCTGCTGTGGGGTGATCCACTGGCTATCAGTGATTTCGCCGTCGTCGATACAGACCTCGCCCGCCGGCGCCGGGGCAGCGAAGAACCAGGTTTCAAAGCGACGATTGCCCAGTGCCGGCGGAGTCCAGTGAGAAAACCAGCACATACTGGCGGGGTCAATCTCCAACGCAGCCTCCTCCATGGCCTCGCGGGCGGCAGCGATACGGGCGCGCTGCTCCATATCCTCGGTGTGGGCACCGTCCTCGACATCGATACGCCCGCCGGGAAACACCCACATACCGGCGAAGGCGATCTTAGAATTCTTGCGCAACATCAGGGTCTCCATGCCGTCCACGCCATCGCGCAGCAGCACCACGGTGGCCGCAGGAATCAGTTCCTGGTTTTTGCTCGGATCCGCCTCTTTGGAAATTCGCCTGACAAAATCCTGGAGCTGTTTCTCGTCCATCTCGCCTCCACTGGGATGTGCTGCTAAACGCCCATACTACACCAACTCAAGAACAGCTCTCTCACATGCATTCTTCTAACTCGGCTTGTTGCTCTTGGTGCTGATCCCATTGATGTGCATGGCAATAGGATGGACTCCTCTACGGTGATCTACCCTTTGAATGGGCGGCAGTTTTAGTCCATTCACTGAAGAGGAGTATACGATATGGCTAGTTCAGTTGTAGGTGTCGATCTATCAAAATCCGTGTTTCAATTATCAATAGCAGATGGCAAACATCACGTCGTTGATCGTAAACGGCTCACTCGTGCCCAGTTCCATCGATTTCTGGCTCATACGGGCCCTGTTCGCCTGGTCATGGAAGCCTGCGAATGGCGTTATCCTTATGACCGGACACCACCAGAAACCACCACCCAACCCGACGCACTCGACGCGGTCGACGCCAACCATCTACCCCAAGGCCTTGCTGGACACCGTTGGCGTCGACCGCGTCGACTACGTCGGGTATATCTGGGTTTTCTCCCCCGAGGTAGACCCCATTTCACACCAGTTCCAGCAAATAGGCTGCCCGCGAATTTTGAGGGGGATTTAAAAAGGGCCAGCATTTGGTGGGCCCTCGACTATGGTCAGGATAAGCCCGCAGCTAATTAGAGTCCCATCAGGGGCGCACACGTAGTTCCCCGAGGAAGTCCATCTTGCCCAACGGCACCCCCGCCATGCGCAACATGTCGTAGGTGGTGGTGGCATGGAAATAGAAGTTGGGCAGAGAAAATGACAGAATGAAGTTCTCCACAGTAAACGACATCTCGAAGTCCCCCATCTTGAACTTCATGTCATTGCCTTCCAGCGCATCAATCTCCTCACGCTCGACCATATTCAATTCCGTGACAGTCTCAGAGACAAGATTCCGCAGGCTCGCGTAATCGAGATCCGGCGTGGATGGGGGCGGTGAGAACACGCCTTCCCTGATCCCCTTGATTGCGCCCAGTGAGAGGTGGGAGACCGCGGTCACCTGGAAACGAAAAGGTAACATATCAGGATGTAGCCTCGTCTCCACGATCTCTGCCAGATCGAGATCATTTTCTCCAGCGTATTCAGCACCCTTTGCCAGAACGCCAGAGACGCCTCCGAGAACCTGAAGGTAGGTAGAAACGCTGATGCCGTACAGTGAAATTGCCATTTTTACTCCTTTCGAAACCGGGCTGCAGCACAGTTCCGCTGAATAGAAAGAATTGGGCCGGTATTATCACCCACACCGAAGCGGCATAGATAGTCATTACGACTTTGACAAATTAACGCCGGCACGGCACATTCGAATCGCGTGGCTCATCTTGCCACCAGCCTACAGCAGTATCCTGACCAAACCTTATTTTGTCATTGCTATCAGTAGCGTTATGATCTCCTGTATGTGGACTGTACAGCGTGATTACCCGGGACCAGCTGCTACACTGCGGTTACGGTTCTGTACCGGCGATGGTCGCCTCAGCTATGCAGAATTTCTACACGCGCTGTCAGCGCACGAGAGCTTCAGGGAAATCATTCAGGTGGAGATGCGGACCGCACCTTTTGTCGCTTTCCGCTGGGAAACACCGCCGCTGACCTCCGCCAGTATTGATCAACCCTTTGAATGTCTGTTGCACAACAGCCCCGATCTCGATGTACGGGCTGACCCGACAGATTTCGAGGCCTATTTTCAACCCGGTGCCGAAGTGGTCAATTTCCAAAATCTGGGTGCGGATGCATTGTTGATAGTACCTTGCCCAATTTCCAAATCAGCCAATTACAGCCACATTGCCGCTTTTCACCGCAGTGCACCGTTTACGCAGCAACACGCCTTCTGGATTGCAGTGGCCCATACCGTGCTGGCGCGGGTTGGTTCGCAGCCGCTATGGCTTAGTACTGCAGGGGGTGGTGTAGATTGGCTGCATATGCGACTGGATGACCGGCCCAAGTACTACCGATACTTACCCTGGCGGGAAGCCGAAGATGCCCTACCTGCGGATTGAGGATGGCCAGGGGCAGGCCCGGTGGATGTATGAGTCCGGGGACTACTGCAAGCCATTCAAATCATCTGAGGATAAAGTCATCATCCAAAAAAGCGGCAACGATTGTCCTACTGGCTTCTACTCATCAGGCAACTACTGCAAGCGCATCAGTAGTTCAGACAGGGAAGCCCTGCCCAGGGAGGACGGTGGCAAGTGTCCGACTGGGTGGCGGAAGTCCGGTAGGTATTGTGTGAAGCAGTAAGTTGAGGCAAGAGGCATTGCTCGTATATAGTCATATTTCAATTGTCTGCTAGGATTGGTTGAGTTGTTCGCGCCATAGCCATCGCATGACCCCAGAGGGAAGTCACTTGAAATTACGTTCTATTATCTCAGCCTTGTCGCTGTTCGGTCTGGCCACTGGCATCGTTTACGGCGCAGATCTCCTGCTGGAGACGCAAACGTCCTGGGATGGCGGCAGTCTGGCCTATCCGACGGGTAAAGCCCAAGTGACGTCCGTCATGCTGCATATTGAGCCTGGCGACGAACCTCCATTTCACTGTCACCCGGTGCCCACCATGGGTTACGTGCTGCGCGGTGCTCTGGAGGTGGAAACAGAGCGGGGGGACACTCAGCGCATTGAAGAGGGCAGCGCCGTGGTCGAGGTGATGAACACCTTGCATCGTGGCCGAGCCGTGGGTGGGCCAGTCGATATCATCGTATTTTATGCCGGCGCCGAAGGTGTTCCCACCACGGTACTGCCAGGTAGTGACGATGCTGCGACATGGCCCTGTGGCGGAACGGAATAACTGGCCAATATTGTGTAAAGCGGTAGCCAGAATTTGCACTTGCTTCAATAGTTAAAAACTCATAATAATCATCGAGTTATTACAATAATCTCATCTATTTCTACATTAAAATCAGCAATATCAAAGGGCGATCAGCGGGGTATTATTTGCCTGAATCCCTTGTATTGCATGGTATTGCCAGGGTCTGGTGGGATGTTGTGCATATATAAGCATCACTTGGAAAGTTGGGATAAAGGAAAAACTGGGTGAGGTTCTGCTGGAAATTGGGCTAGGCACTACCCCTTTGGACTCGATATAGTTGATCAGGTCTGGCCGGAGAATTTTGGTGGAATCAATAAAGCGCCGGCTGTGGATCTGGTCAGTGGCGTATACATCGGTGTACAGGAGGAGGAATGACAGATTGCATCGGGGGTTTTATGGCTCCAACGGGGGTTCGTTTTGAAAAACCCCGTCCCGGAAACCCTTGCGGGGCATGGGCTGCGGCTGATTACCGGGGTTTTCGGGGTTTTATTTCAACTGCTGGGAAATTTTTTAAAAAATTGATCACCTGGATCACCTCCATCACCTCGATCACCTCCATCACCTCGATCACCTCGATCACCTCGATCACCTCGATCACAACAATAAAATATTTTCAGCGACCGAAAAAAACCATAGAAACCCCAAATACCCCGTTTTTAAAACCAGATCAATACAGACAAAGATGTCCGCTTTCACGACTTTGGAGACATTAGTAAAACTACAAATCAGATATTTTTGGAGTCTACTTTGTGCCAATTGTGGACCTGTTCAGGTTATTTTTCAGTTTATCTATTATCTTGTATTACTGGTAGGCTGGAAATTTGGTCATCCGAATGATTTTATTGATAATGAAATGGTTGAAGGCATTGTCTGTGCTATGAAAAAAGGGAAATAGATTGCAAACTGTCAAATATCTGCCTGTGATTTTATGTATTTTATCCGTGCCTGTGCTGTCTTATGAGGGCGGCGATACTATCCTTCGAGTAGGTTATGCGAATGTCGATTTTCGTGAAGATTCAGACGCTGTGTTGGTTGATAACGCAGAGATAGGTAACCTCAGCGTAGAAAGCCAGCGGACGCCACTACTAACTATTGCGACCATGTTTAATGAGCGGTGGGGCGTTGAGTTTTTGATTCCCTTCTTCCCGCTAGAACTTAAGGCAGACGGTAAAGACGGTTTTATAGATGGATTGCCAATGGGTACGGCAGACGTATATCCGTTGGTGATAGCATTTCAGTACTACCCATTCGAAGTTAGCTGGGCTAAGCCCTATATAGGATTAGGTGCCAACTACACTTTTATTAGTAATGAAAAAATTGATAAAAATACGGCGTCACAATTGGGGATAGAACGGATTGAATCATTAGATGCAGATAACTCGGTCGGCTGGGTGTTTCAACTGGGGGTAGATTTTCCAATTACTAAAAACTTGATGGTTAACCTGTCAAGCATGTATCTGGAGTTAAACTTAGATGCAACTGGTACCTTCTACGCCAATGGCGCTCAGTCAGATTTATCAGCAAAGATGGGTGTGAAAAAGCAGCCCAATATTACTGTAGTGGGTGTTTCTTACCGCTTCTAGAAAAGGAAAATCACCCGTTCTTTGCGCCAAGCGGCCGCCTGAACAGTCATAGCCAACGGCATCTGCACTTGGCCACAATGAGGTGTCGTTGTGAGAGTTGCGTCCACCGAAAGTCGATTCTATGAGGCAGATAGGCAAATGGCCGGATTGCGTCATTTCCTTCCAAAAGCATATCAAGGCCCTAATGTCTCAAAATAGAACAAAGCAGACATCGCAGCCGCCCAGAAATCACACTCTCAGATGCCGCTTAGTGACATGACCGGACGCTCAGTAACGCCACCAACTGCCCCCAAAGTGTTCTGGCGCGTTTTTTGTTCCGCAAGAAAGGTGACAGACCGAGAGAGTCGGTAGCCTGGCCTTTTTATGTTCATTTCAAGCTCGGTATTTCATCTAATGGAACTA
>PVMK01121430.1_pt1 | contig 51640 bp, 46 predicted proteins | sample 1853481 | NCBI WGS metagenome assembly PVMK01 (sample SAMN08533507, study PRJNA380276) | Marine sediment metagenome, whole genome shotgun sequencing project.
CCGGGTCTTCGGCAAAGGCGACCGGCGAAAATCCGGAATCCCACCAACTGGCCTTGGATCGACCTACCCACTTGCCGTCCGAATTGCGAAACCAGATCACGACATCCTCGCGCTGGTAACCCCAACCAAGTCGTACCTTCCCGTTTTGATCGGCAAGCCAATGCTGAATGCCCGGCAACCCCTTCTGAACGATTTTGTAGTGCCCCTTGTCAACATTGATGCGGCGCACTTCATTGCGATTGTCCCGATCGGCATCAACGCTGACCAGAATATGCTCTGGATCGTCCGGCAACCAGTCAACAATATCATCCTGAATCTGTGGCGGGGCCAACTCCACTGCGACACGCGATCCGGTTTCGACCCGCGTGGCATTTTCCATGATCGAGCGTATGCCGGTGCCGTCTTTGTTCACCGCAAGCAAACGAGTCTCTGTAACTTCGGTGAATCCCCGTTGGCTGGCAAAGGTCATCGAAAACACCAGGCGCTCGCTATTTGCCCAATGCACCCAGCGAAATTCGAGATTTTCGACCGGTGGCACGATCACGGTTCTGCCGTTCGGGCCGAGATCCTCTATGGCCAGATGCGTGCGTCCCTGGTGCGGCCGCAAATACGCAACATGCGTGCCGTCCGGCGACAGCTGGGCACCTTGCATAACGGGAAGCTGAGCAAACGATTCGACTGATATATCGGATGGCCGGGTCGGCGCATTGGCCGCGGCTGGCAGTGAAAACGGCAGCATCGTGAACAATGCTACAGCGAAAGTTGATTTGATCATGGACCCCACATCCTCTGATTAACTGACTATCTGCAAAATTACCCCGGCGATCCGGGGTTGGCTGCTTACTGCCTGCCAACAGATTCTTGCTACATCGTTAGATTAGATGCACCAGAATGGAATTCGGTTGCATGCAAAACCTAAGGCGGAACGGGGATTCAGTTGATCTGACAGCGAGGCTCGAATGGAGTTCAGCTGGAAACAGCGAAAATCTGGGTTATTTCACGCTTTCGCGGATTAAATCGAGCCAGGATCGACTGTTGAAAGTAACAGAAATCAGGGCCAAAGCGCCGTGCTCTGACCCTGATTGTCTCTTAGCGTTTCATCGCCTCGAAGAATTCGGTGTTGGTTTTCGTATCCTGCAGCTTGTTCAGCAAGAACTCGACCGCGGCAAGCTCATCCATTGGATGCAGCACCTTGCGCAATACCCAAATTTTCTGCAGCTCTTCCGGCTCGGTCAGCAATTCTTCCTTGCGCGTGCCGGAACGATTGATATTGATCGCCGGGAACACGCGTTTTTCGGAAATACGCCGGTCCAGGTGAATTTCGGAGTTACCTGTGCCCTTGAACTCCTCGTAAATCACTTCATCCATTTTCGATCCGGTATCGACCAGTGCAGTTGCCAGGATCGTCAGGCTGCCGCCCTCTTCGATATTTCGCGCAGCGCCGAAGAACCGTTTGGGTTTATGCAGCGCATTGGCATCCACACCACCCGTCAATACCTTGCCGGATGACGGTACAACTGTGTTGTAGGCGCGTGCCAGACGTGTAATGGAGTCCAGTAAAATAACAACGTCTTTTTTGTGCTCAACCAGCCGCTTGGCCTTTTCGATCACCATCTCGGCCACCTGAACATGACGACTGGCAGGCTCGTCGAAGGTCGAAGACACAACCTCACCGCGTACGGTTCGTGACATCTCCGTAACTTCCTCGGGCCGTTCATCGATCAGCAATACGATCAGCTCTACATCCGGCGAATTAGCCACAACTGCCGATGCAATGTTCTGCAGCAACATGGTCTTACCGGCTTTCGGTGGCGACACGATCAATCCACGTTGCCCTTTTCCGATAGGCGCGATCATGTCGATGATTCTTGCGGTCAGATCCTCGGTACTGCCATTGCCCTGTTCAAGCTTCAGGCGCTCGCGCGGGAATAACGGCGTCAGGTTTTCAAACAAAACCTTGGTACGTGCATTTTCCGGTGCGTCGTAGTTGATCTGGCCGATCTTCAGCAGTGCGAAATAGCGCTCACTGTCCTTTGGCGGGCGGATCTGGCCGGAAACGGTATCGCCGGTTCGCAAACTGAATCGGCGGATCTGGCTCGGGCTAACGTAAATATCATCCGGCCCGGCAAGATAAGAGCTGTCCGCAGAACGCAGAAAACCGAATCCGTCCTGCAGAATTTCCAACACGCCGTCACCGTAGATATCTTCGCCATTCTTGGCGCTTGCCTTGAGAATGTTAAAAATAATGTCCTGCTTGCGCAAGCGCGCAAAATTCTCAAGCCCCAAGGATTCTCCGAGCTCGACCAGGGCGGCGGCCGGACGGGTCTTTAGCTCCGTCAGATGCATAGCATCTTTGGCTGCCTCCAGATCCTCTGGCGAGATTATCTCGAGGTTACCGTCATCGTCGGGTAGTGCTCCGAATGACGCGGTCTGCGACGGCGCCGGTTTCCCTGGCCGCCTGAACTTTTTTGTTTGCCCGACTGCTTAGGCCGGCTTCTTGTTTGATTACCCAAGTACCCTCTCACAGATTAGTTTCCAAGAACTCCGTTAATTGCTTCTTCGACATCGCGCCCACTTTTTGGCCTTGAACGTTGCCATCTTTAAACAGCATCAGAGTCGGTATGCTGCGTATTCCAAATTTGTTTGGTATGTTCGGATTCTCGTCGATATTGAGTTTTACGACCGTCATGCGGTCCGCATAGTCCTCTGCTGCTTCGTCGAGCAGTGGCGCAATCGTCTTGCATGGGCCGCACCATTCCGCCCAAAAATCCACAAGAATGGCCTTGTCGGATTGCAGGACATCTGCCTCAAACCCGCTGTCATTGGTATATACGATCTTGTCACTCAACGGCTGAATCCTCCGAATTGATACGTGCGTCTGGCTGGATTTTGACTTTTGATATTGCTCGTTGCCCCCCGGACCAAACGAACATGTCGAATATGGATGACGCTGCCTGTTCATTCAGGCAATATGTCGCAGCTTTATCGCGGCTTCTCTTGGATTTCGATGATGGCGAATATGCTGGTGCAACGGTTGTCGCGCCGATATATGGCTAATTTGACCCCTTCGCGAGCCATTTTGCAAGCCCTAAACTCACATTTTTCTCAAAGCATTCTATGACTGATAACCATTTGAGCGACCTCAGGTTTGACTCCCTTGATCTGCATTCCACCCTGCGCGACGGTATTGCTGATGCGGGATTCGAGTTCTGCACCCCCATTCAGGCCAGCACATTGCCCATCGCGCTAAAACAGCACGACGTGGCCGGACAGGCACAAACCGGCACCGGCAAGACCGCTGTATTCCTGATCGCCGCATTCCAGCGCCTGCTGACCTCGTCCGTGGCGCCAGAAGGCGGTGATACCCGCAAGCAGCCGCGCATATTCATCCTTGCACCGACGCGCGAACTCGCCATACAAATTGCCAAGGATGCCGAGATCCTTGGCGGACATACCGGTTTCAAGATCGGACTGGCCTATGGCGGAACGGGCTACGAGCAACAGCGCCGCACTATTGAAGATGGCGTCGATCTGCTTGTCGGTACACCAGGTCGAATAATCGACTATTTCAAACAGGGCGTTTTCAAACTGGCCGAAGTCGAAGTGGTGATTCTCGATGAGGCAGATCGAATGTTCGATCTCGGATTTATCAAAGACATTCGCTATTTGCTGCGACGGCTGCCGAAACCTGAGAAACGGCTCAACATGCTGTTCTCCGCCACATTGTCGATGAAGGTCATGGAACTGGCATACGAACATATGAACGAGCCCGAGCTTATTCGCATTGAACCGGACAAGGTGACAGCTGACCGCGTACGCCAGGCAATTTTCTTTCCATCAAACCCGGACAAGATACGCCTGCTCGTTGGCCTGATCCGTGAAATGGGATCCGGTCGCATCATGGTGTTCGTCAACATGAAGCGGGAGGCGGAACGCCTACAGGCCTACCTGCAGGAAAATGGCATCGATGCCAGCGCAATCTCAGGCGACGTACCGCAAAAGAAACGGATGAGTTTGCTGAAGCGCTTCCAGAACGGCGAATTACCTGTTCTCATCGGAACGGATGTCGCGTCGCGAGGCTTGCACATTCCCGACGTGCGGTGCGTAATTAACTACGACCTGCCGCAGGATAGTGAAGATTACGTTCATCGTATTGGCCGCACCGCACGCGCTGGTGCCTCCGGCGATGCCATTAGCTTTGGATGCGAAACCTATGCAATCGCGCTCCCGGATATCGAGAAGTTCATTGGACACAAGATTCCGGTTGCCAAGTACAATCCTGACGATCTCCCTGAACTGAAGAAACCGCCATACTCAAAGAGCAGGAGCAGCCGTCCGCATCAGAATCGACGATCTTCCGGCAACAAAGGCGGTGGCAGGCACCGCGCGCGGCAGCAAAACAAAAGCGCCTGATCAGCCCGGATCGATCGCCAGCACGTCGGCGACCCGATCGACACTCCGGAAGTCCGTCACGTCACGTACAGGCCCACCCGATTCGGGCCTGGCGACCGCCACCAGGTGTTCGATGCCGAATTTGCGGGCACTCCTGAGAACCTCGAGATTGTCGTCCATAAACATGGTGCGCGCCGGATCGAAATTCTCACATGCCTGCAGGGATTCCCAGAATGGCTGGTCTTCCTTTGGGTGTCCGAGATCATGCGATAAATAAATCTCGTCAAAAAAACGCTTGACGTCAGTTACTTCATTCTTGATTTCAAGCGTTGTGCCGTGAGAATTTGACACCAGTAACAAACGTAACTCCATCCTGGAAACCTGCTCAAGAAAATCTTCGGCGCCGGGCAGATACCCAATTCGGTGGTTAACCTCACGATGCAGCGCCTCTATATCCATGTCCAGCTGATTGCTCCAGAAATCCAGGCAGTACCAGTCCAGGCTTCCGCGGAGCTCGCGCATGGTTGCGAAAAGCTGCTCGCGCGCCTCAGTTTCCGACATATTCTTCTGATGGGCGTACTTGCGCGGTACCAGATGCATCCAGAGATAATTGTCGAATGCCAGATCCAGCAGCGTCCCATCCATATCGAGCATCAGGGTGTCACAACCGTTCAGTACGTTTCTCAGACCGCCTGGCACGACTCATCTCCATGGTCCAATAGGGAGTGGAATGTTTTATACTGCGCAACCGTTTGTTTCATCATATACGTAATTCAGCGATTTTGTTCTCAGGAAATACCCATGGATTTGCAGACATTGTTCGAAAAAATTGTTGAGCCCGTCATCAAGCTCGCCGTGACCGCTGGCGACGCAATTCTCGAAGTTTACGCTACCGAATTCGATGTACAAACAAAAGACGACGATTCACCGCTGACGCAGGCCGACATGGCGTCCAACCAGAAAATCGTTGCGACCCTGGAGGCCCTGACGCCGGACATCCCCATCATTTCCGAGGAGTTCGGCCTGCCCGATTTCAAGGTGCGTAGCGCCTGGCCTCGCTACTGGTTGATCGATCCGCTCGATGGCACCAAGGAGTTCGTCAATCGAAACGGTGAGTTTACGGTCAATATCGCCCTTATCGACAGCAATCGACCGGTATTTGGCGTTGTACACGTTCCGGTGACAGGCGTTACGTATGTCGGCTGCGAGGGCAATGGTTCCGAGATACGCGATGAAAAGGGAACTCGCAAAATCCAGGTCGCGGAAAGCAGCGCAAATCCGGCGCGTGTGGTTGGCAGTCGCTCACATCGCGGCGCCAGTCTGGATGCGTTTCTGGATAATCTCGGCGACTTTGACATGCTGCCCATGGGCAGTTCACTCAAATTCTGCCGGGTCGCCGAAGGCGCGGCGGATATCTATCCAAGACTTGGACTGACTTCCGAATGGGATACAGCGGCAGCCCAGGCGGTCGTTGAGCAGGCCGGCGGCCAGGTCGTGGAGCTTGATGGTAAACCGTTGTCCTACAATAAAAAGGCGGAAATCCTCAATCCGTATTTCCTCGTTATTGGCCCACAAGATCACGAGTGGCTGAGCTTTGTCAGCAACGACCGGTAGATTGCCCGGGTAACTGCGCTAATATTACGGGTACCGGCAAAGAATCACGGCGGCAATACCGTTCGATGGCAAAAAATGGTCGATAACATAGACAATGAGGTTTTCAGGGAGTTTTCGAGACTCAGGGAACTTCGTGTGGACCACCGCGATCTCGACTATCTGATAGACAGTCTCTCGCACGACCCACTGGTCGACCAGCTGCGAATGCGCCGCCTGAAAAAGCGTCGCCTGATTCTCAAAGACATGATCGCACAGCTCGAAAGTGAGCTGATTCCGGATCTAGACGCCTAGCCTGTCGAAACAGCCTGCGTATTATTGACGCAATTGGGACAGGAGACGCCCTTCACGAAGTCGGCGGACTCGATGTCTTCGATGCTCAGGGGGCGCCTGCAGGCATGGCATTGTACATAGCCACCCTCAGCAAGATCCCGATCGACAGCAACACGGCTGTCAAAGACGAAACACTCACCATCCCAGCAATTGTCACCGTCGTTCATTTGTTCAAGGTAGCCAAGAATCCCGCCGTCCAGCTGGTATACCTCGCCAAACCCCAGCTCCATCATTAACGCCGTCGCTTTTTCGCAGCGAATGCCACCCGTGCAAAACATGGCCAGCGGCCGCTCTGTACCCTCTTTCGCCAGCTTCTCGGCAAACTGCGAGAACTCGCGAAAACTGTCATTCCCGGGGTCAAGAGAACCGGGAAACGTACCAAGCTCAACTTCATAGTGATTTCGGGTATCTATGACCAGCGTCTTCGGATCGGCAATCAACCGATTCCACTCCTCCGCCGACACATGTTTTCCCGACAATTTGTGCGGCTTTATTTCAGCACGGCCCAGTGTGACGATTTCATTTTTGATCTTTACCCGCATACGGCGAAATGGTGCCTCGCCCGCTTCCGTCCAGCGGCCATCAATCGCATCCGCCAGCGCCAGCTTGTTTCGTAGAAAATCAAAAACCGCCTGGATGGCCTCTGCGCTGCCGGCCAGCGTTCCATTTACCCCCTCGTCAGCCAGCAGTATGGTGCCGAGCAAGCCTCGTTCCTCGCATAGAGTCTGCAGTTGATTGCGCAGCGATTCCGCATCCGCCAGATCAAGAAACCGGTAAAACGATACGACCCTCACAATCGATCAATTCCTGGGGCTGAGAAAGTCAGCGACAAAATACTGTGGCGGATTTCTTCGCCGAGAACCAGTCGTGCGTCCTCACCGATATTCTCAATATCATCATCGAAGTCAATCAATCCGGCGCTGTTGCGCCGCAGGACATCCTGCGCCTGCAGCGTACCGATGAAATCCTTAAACAACGCCTTGTCGAAAAAATCCGGTGAATGCAGACCATAGATCATCGCCAGTCGCTGTGCACTGTTCTGACATAGTGATTCGAGACGAGTTCGTGAGAGCGTTCCTTTGCCATTCTTCACCAGCAATGCGACGACAAGATAATACCGTTGCAACATAGGTACCATCGACTGGCCAAGCATGAGCAACTGGAACGCACCCCCCGATCCTCCGGGCGGCCTCACCAGTTCCGTTCCATCTTTCGTTAACAAGTCCAGTTCTACCAGCGCTTCAATCGCGTCCGATGTAACCGCGTCTATTTCCTCGTAACTCCACTTCAGACGCAATTCCGTCTTCATGAACGGATAAATCAAACGCACCAATCGCTGCAGCTCCGTATGTTCCAGACGGCGCCCCTGAATAAAACAGCAGGCGATCGAAGCCGGCACGGCAAACAGGTGCTGGATGTTGTTTCTGAAGTAAGTCATCTGCACGGCGTTTTTTTCAGCCATGGTGACCACATCACCCAGCGGATGCGATACACGACTGATGATTTTCAGATTTTCGCCGTGGTCGATAATATCTTCGGGTGACCAGTCAGGGAGTGATACGGAATCCGCATAATGAAATCGCGCCAGGAGATCCTGGCTAAATTGAAGCTGGCGCCGTAACTCATGCACCCCCATCGTCTGCTTGGGTGCGGACAGCAAGCATGAAGCCAGAAGGCTGATCGGTGTAACTGCAGCAGCACAATTAATCCTGCGCATGATCTCGTCGCCAAGCTGCTCGATTGTGCTGGTAAGCCATGGCGGCCGTTCTTCGATTTCTGCGGAGGCGTCGCGCCAATCAGGCTTGTTACGGTCCAGAATCGGTTCCAGCGTGATAGGTTCACCGATATTGACGAACACCTTGCCGAAATCCTCGCGTAGCGATTTGATGGTCCGAAACAGCCCGAACAATGATTCCTTTTTCTTGGCGCCACCACTGAGCTCGCTGATAAACGACCCACCTTCGAGAAGCTTTTCATAACCAAAGTAGATTGGCACGAAAACCACCGGCCGCTTCGGCTCGCGCACATACGAATTTACCGTCATCGCAAGCAAGCCGGCTTTTGGCGTGAGCAACCGTCCGGTGCGACTGCGCCCTCCTTCGACGAAGTACTCGATGGAATAACCACGTTGAAGAATCTGATTCAAATAGGCATTGAACACCGCACCATACAGCCGGTTGCCCTTGAAACTTCGGCGCAGAAAAAACGCGCCACCCCGTCTCAACAAGGGCCCGATCACCGGCATATTCAGATTGATGCCTGCCGCGACGTGCGGCACATGCAGCCCCTGGTTGTAGAGGATGAAACTCATCAAAAGGTAGTCGATATGACTTCGATGACAGGGGACGTAGATTACTTCGTTGTTTTTTCCCACCTCATGCAATCTGTCGATATTGCTTAGGACGATGCCATCGTAAATCTTGTGCCAGACCCAGTTCAGAAATCGCTCCAGCGTTCTGATGGTCGGGTAGGAAATACGTGCTGCTATCTCACGTGCGTACTTGCGAGCCTGCTGCGTTGCTCTTTCGCGCAACGCACGGCTATCTCCCGCTTCTGCATCAATGATTCTACGAACCGCCGGGTCAAAGACCACCTGGTCGAGGAGCGCACCAAGATGAGACAAATCCGGCCCAACCGTCGCGGCCCGACGTTGCCTGAAGTGCACGCGCAATACACGCAATACCTTACGGTACGCGATTTCCGGATCCATACCGGGCTCTGCAATCGATCTCAATGAGAGAGGCTCACTGAAGCGAAGCAACGTGTTTCGACCATGCACCAGAGTTGCGAACAGCTTTCGCGTACGACCCATGATGTCCCAATCTTCGGAGAACAATAACTTCAGCAGCGAGCGTTCCTTGTCGGGCGAACGACCCCAGTAAATTGCCACCGGGACCAGCAGCAACTCTTTTCCCTCTGCCGCAACAGCAGCTTCGACCAGGCGATGCAATCGCGTCGATCCTTTTGAGCTACGGTGACGAAAAACAAATCCACGCATGCGACGCAACACGACATTGCTACTGTTCTCGCTCGCCTCGCCGAATTCAAGTACGCCCGTTGGCGATGGCAGGCCGTGTTTCTTGCAGGCACCCTCAAGCGCGAGCGTATCCGCAAGCCCTCCCGATTCCAGTACATAGCATATGACAGCGTCGCGTTCGTTAATAAGATCGGCTGGCTTCTCCGATTGAATAGTCGGCCGCGCCCAGACCGAAAACAGCTTTCCGGCTAGCCAGTATAAGGGTCCGAACAGGAGGCGCAGAAGTCTCAACTAATCAATCGTCCTGATCGTCTTCTGAGTCGTCAGCCGTTCCTTCTGCTTCGGCGATTGCCTGATCCGTACGATCTTTGCTTCGCATCAACTGATCTTCGACAGCCTTCGCCTTGTCGATGTTTCCGACAAGAGGGTCAAACACGGTTTCCCTGTCTTCTTCCAGCTTTTCATTTTCTTCAGAACCTGCACCACCACCACAGCCCATCAGGGCCAGACAAAATGCCAATATTAGTATTTTCATTTCTACTCCACACCGGATTCCGGACTGGCTATCCTATTGATGAAACGCTCAAGAAAGAAGTTGATTTCGTCGATATTATTTGTCAGCCGATGGTCGCCGTCGATCAAATGCAGCGTCGCGGAACACGCCCCGGCAAATCGAATACTGTTTTCCGGTGGAACAATATCATCGTGCCAACCGTGTACGATTTCGATCGGAATCGCCGGCGGATCCGGCGCCAATTGCTCGTAGCCCGGCATGTAGTAAGCCGGTGCCAGCACGAACAGGCCAACCGCAGCAACCGGCGTCGCAGCCGCGGTTGCAACATGCCCGCCCATGCTCGACCCGACCAGGATGATATTACTGTCGTAGGTACCGCACGCTTCGACTAGCCTGTCGACCCGTTCTGTCGGATCCGCAATACCCTGGTAGTCGATGCTGTCAATTGCACAGCCCAGCTTCCTGGCCATCGTTGACATCGCACGAATCTTGCTGCCCCACGGGCCGCTCTCCTGCCCATGAGAAAAAACGACGGTCGGTGGGCTCATACCAGTATTCCATCTCCGACATCACACATGTCTTCGATCTGTCGCGCTATCAGCCAGTCCCGATCCTGACCCCAGTAAGCGACACTACCAATGTTGATATTCGGTACGCCCCATAGTCCGAGCTCGGTCAAACTATCTCTGTTGGCAACGACGGTTTCTCGCCAACTATCATCCGTTATCGCTTCAACGACATCCGGCCAAAACAATCCGCAACGCTCCGTCACCACGCGCATGCCCGCGTCTGTCGCAACATCGATTCCTTCGGCCCAGATGGCACTGCCCGCTGACAGCAGGAACTCGCGCTCCTTTCCCTCTGACTTCGCATAATAGAAAACTGCGATACATCGTTGCGCTCCTTCGCCGACGGGGTCGCGCAGGTCGCCAAACGGGATCCCCCGGCGCCGGGCCTCGCGACTCGCGTCTTTTACGATGTACAGGAGCTTCTTTGCCGGCACCGGTACGCCGCGCATAATCATCGGCAGGATTGGCTTGATCTCAAGCTTGATACCAAACGCGTCCGCAATAGCGAACATTCGTTTCAGGGCTATGTAGGAATAAGGGCTGCGGAAGGAATGATACATATCCATAGCTGGCAGATTTTTCGAACACGCGGGTACCGCTGCCGGCAGGTTCAACTGCATTGCCTGTGACAGAGACTGAAGCTCCGGCACCGGCTCGGACTCGCGGCGCGCACCCAGCGTATCCAGGCGATCGCGAAGGTATAGCAGGCGATCAACGCCCCAGTACCATTCGCCGGCATATAACATCATCGCACTGCTGTAATGGCCGAGCTTACGTAACAGTAGTTGGTTTTTTGAGATAAGGATATTCGTTTCCGTACGTTCGGGCTGCGAATGGGCGACAAGACGCGCAGCGCCCTCAATGTCGCCACGCCAGTAGGCACTAAGCGCGGCGTGCATGGTTTCCGGGAAATCCTGATCGACCTGCTCCTCGGCCAGAAAGTCGAGAAGAGCACGACGATGTTCAACGGCTGGCGTATCGCCTTTGTCGAGAAACGGAATTCCCAGTTCGCTGGCAAGCATCTTGCTGTCCCTCGCGGCATATTCCGCCAGCATGGCCGGTTCTGGCATGAAGTCGCCACTCAGGGCCTGGCTGAGGTAGATGCGCAACTCGATCTTGTAGTTTTTGGCCAGTAACTGCAGGAAGTGGCTGAGCAGGTAGGAATACGGGTCGTCGAGTTGCAGAAATACATGGATGATATGGCGCTTGAACGTCAGTCGCCGCCGTATTTCCGCTATTAGCCGTCTGAAAGTCTGGTATCCGGGGGACAGGATCACTCGCAGATACAGTGAAAATATTTTGCGCTTCATTTTATGTTCTCATCCCATGCGTCCGTCGGCTTCCAAAGCAGCTCATCAAGATCCGGATGCCAGCGATACTGATCCATATTGACCTTGCCGCTACCAACATCGACATCCTCCATCTTAAGGCGTTTGGCCTGTTCATTATATCGATCGCTGCCCTCGGAAAACGCGATTCTACCGGATGCGGTGATCACGCGATGCCACGGCACGTCATGCCCGGCAGGCAGGTGCCGCAGGGCATAGCCCACCTGTCGCGCACCTCGGCGGATGCCCGTAATCTCGGCAATCTGGCCATAACTGGCAACGCTGCCGCGCGGAATATCCCGAATGGTGCCCCAGATTCGCTGCATCCGCTGCAGTGTTTCGGCTTTCGGGCTCACGACACCGGGGCCTTTACCTTGCTGAGACCCAGGCGCGCCTGAATCTCACGTTTCGCTTCGCTCAACACGGTATCCCTGTCGAGGCTGCCAAGAATCTCCCTGACCACCTGTTTTGGACCACCATCGCCCCAGGACTTTCCTTCTGCAAGGTACTCCGCAGCAATCCGGCCAACGACATAGGTGCTGTAGTAGGCAACTGCACCTTGCGCACCGGCGGTGACGATCGTCGACAATCCGGCCGTACCCACTTTCAGCGCGCTGGAAACAAAATGCAACGCCCAGACCGTGCCCATCAGTGCCGCCGCCTCGACAACTATCACACGAACGAGAGAGCCAGCCTCGTTCCTGCTGACAGGCAGATCGTAAACCCGTGACAGATGCATGACCATTCCGACATCAATGAATGCAGCAGCGAATAAATCCGCAACAGGAATTGGGTTGAAAGCCACGGCGACACCTTTCGCCACACAATAAGACCGGACCAGCTTGTCTCCGATCTCTCGCCGCGCATTGAGAATGCGTCTGCCGACCTGGTCACTCAAGTCAGCCGCGAACAGGCTGGCGTTCAATGCGGCCAGTGTTTTTCCTTCAGCTTCGAAAATATCCCACAAGCGGAGTTTCAAAGCTTCCACCGATGATTCACGTTGCCGCTCAGACATCGATTCATTTCCATCATCGTCAATTTCTACCACTGTTTGAGGTCGCGGGTGCGCGGCAACGGCTAGGATGTCCCGTGGCTGCACCAGGCCCGAGACGCGAGTTTCGATGGACTTCGTGAGTGATGCAAGCTCATCCCCGGTATAAAGATCGCTCTTGTTCAGCGCGACAACAACGGGCCGACCCTGGGCGAGTAATACGCGTAAAGCCTGAAGTTCGCTGTCCGTGATGTCGCCATCAAGGACAAAAATAACGAGATCGGATCGCTGTGCAACTTCCTTGGCCAGCGACTCCCGATCTTCGCCTCCGGCTTCATCGAGCCCTGGTGTGTCGATCAGAAATACACCACCGGCTTCGATTTCTGACCACGGCGCCATTGACGATAGCTTTGTTTCACCATGCAAAGGGCTGGTCGCAAAATTCTCTTCGCCAATCAACGCATTCAGCAAAGAAGATTTTCCGGTACTGACCCGACCAAATGCCGCGATATGCAGATGGCCGTGCTGCAGCTTGCTTAGCATCGCTTCAACCGCGTCGTAGTCATGCGCGAGTGATTCGCGGACACCATCCGGCAGGCGTGAATCATCGATCAGATCACGCAGGCTCTCGCTGGCCAGGTCGAGATGTTGTGAACCGGCATCGCCGTCAGTTGTGACTTTTGCTTTTTTCCTGCTCCATCGCAATTTTGGCCACTTGCCGAACACCCGCTTCAATATGTTCACTGATCCCTTCCTCGAATTCTCTCGCGGCTGTTTTCGGGTCGAATGCATCGTGTTTGCCGAGCGTCATGACCAGGCTACGACCAAGTGCATCGAATATAAGGCCGTAGGCTACCGCATGAACAAGCCCGCCAGCGACCGTGCCAATCCCCGGGAACGCTTTCAGGCCGTTTCCGGCGACCGCGAGACTGAGCGGTAGCGCCTTCCCGACACGGCTCTGGCTCAGCGACAGGAAATCCTCAATATCCAGATCCCGCGGAGCCACATCAAACAAGCGGCACAATTCCCGGGTCATGCTGGTACCGATATAGCCCTGGATGATCACATCAGTACCGGGACTGATCGCTGCCAGCGCACCGACGACGGCCTTGCGCGTTGCATTGCGAATAATCTGCTGCGAACGCTCCTCCCGGTACTGAGCCTCTGCCTGCGCAAGCTTGTCCGCTGCCAGGTGAAACACCGCCCGATCCCGGCGTGTATCCAGCGTGGACTTGCCATCATCAAGCAAGCGATTGATTGCGACCACCAGCACACCGATGTCGGCGGGCCGGCGCCGCCTCGTCATTGCCTCGGATCCGTCCGGAGAACGTTCGACGACATCCACGTCGCCACCCGCTGAAACCGCGACCACGCGGCCGCGCGAGAACTCGCCGCCCAGGTCGCTCAATTGATCCAGCAATTGCTGCATTAGCATTGCCTGTTCTTCGCTGGAATAACGGTCGGATTTATTCAATACCAGCACAAACGGTTTGTCGAGTTCGAGCAGCCACCTGACCGCGTCCGCTTCCGCCCGGGTCAGATCGCCATCGCAAACAAAAACCACGATCTGGGCGCGACGCGCCTCTTCAGCAGCGTCAGCCTCATGCTCTGCGGTATGACCACCGGTACCGGGCACGTCGGTCAGGAGAATCTGTGTGCCCTGATCATCACGCCACCGGTAGTGCCGAATATCGGTAGTAGATCCCGCGACAGCGTCGATCACAACGTCCGCTTCCGGAACCAGTGCCTTTATCAGGGAGCTTTTGCCCGTACTGACTTCGCCAAAAAAACACAGGTGTACAGAGCCCGAGCTTTGCCGCGACGCCAGTTCGCGCAACTCAGCCTGTGCTTTCTGCACGTCAACGCCGGCAGCCGCTGCATCTTTGATACGTCCCTCAATATCGGTCCGGTTCAGCTTCCCGGCGGCACGAGTTGCTGGCGCAGGCTTACGCCTGACGACCAGCCGAAAAACCAGCCACGCCGCCGCGATGACAAGGCCGACCATCACGGCAATATAGCCGTACAGGAGTAATCGGGGACCCTGGACGAGTCTGTCCCAGACATTCAGCGCGGACTCGGTAACGAACAACATTGCGGCGATGGCAATGATGAAGATCAGGACGACGAGTATCCCTATCGCGAGTCTTAGAAATCGATCCAGTTTCATCGTGACCGGCACCACACATCAAAGCTGGTCAGCAATCCAGCGATCGACCTTTTTTTCCAGCAGACTCAATGGCAGTGCTCCATCAACCAGTATCACGCTGTGGAATGCGCGAACATCGAAGTTATCCCCCAGTTTTTCCTCCGCCCGGTCACGCAACTCACGAATCTTCAGCTGGCCGATCTTGTAAGCAAGCGCCTGGCCTGGAATCGCCATAAAACGCTCCGCTTCGCTAACAGCGCGTGCTTCCTTGACCGCGGAGTTCGCGTACATGTAGTCCAGCACATCCTGGCGACTCCAGCCTTTGGCATGCAGCCCAGTATCAACGACCAGCCTTAAGGCGCGCCATAATTCGGCATTCAATGCGCCGAAATATTGATAAGGATCGGTATAGACACCCATCTCCTTGCCAAGCGACTCCGCATACAGACCCCAGCCTTCGCTGAACGCCGTGTAGCCGCCGAAGCGACGAAAATCCGGCAGCGCCTCTGCTTCACGTTGAATCGAGATCTGGAAATGATGACCGGGGATTGCCTCATGCAGGAACAATGATTCCATGGCCCAGATGGGCCGCGCTTTAATGTCATAGGCATTTGCATAAAAAACACCCGGCCTGGATCCGTCCGGCGTGCCGCTGCTGTATGACCCACCGCTCGCGGATTTCTCGCGGTAGGGTTCAATGCGACGAACTTCGAAACCCGTTTTCGGGAAGACGTTAAACAATTTCGGGGCGAGACCCTCAATGTAGTCGGACATATCCCGGTAGCCCTGAATCAATTGCTCCGGCTCGTCGAAATAGAACTGGTCGTCCGTATTCAGAAAGTCGAAGAAATCCTTGAGATCGCCGTCAAAACCGACCTGCTGCATGACACCCCGCATTTCTTCGTGAATGCGCGCAATCTCGTCCAGACCGATCCGGTGAATTTCGTCCGGGGTCAGCTCGGTCGTGGTACGCAACTTCACCATATGTGCGTACCAGGCCTCACCGTTTGGTAATTCGGATAACCCAACTGACTCGCGGGCAGCGCTCAGGTACTCGTCACCAATAAAATTGGCCAGCTGCCGATAGGCAGGAATGATTTTGTCAGTAATTGCCACGGTATAAGCGGCCGTCAGGCGTTCCCGGTCTTCATCGCTGAACTCATCCGGCATGTTTTTGATCGGCAGATAGAACGAACTGTCTTCCACGTTTTCCACAATTTGCGACTCAAGCTGCGGCACCGCCTTTTCCATCAGTATGCGCGGCTGCACGATGCCTTGTTGCATACCCAGCTTCATGTTCTCGATCATTTGATCATTCAGCACGACGTAGTCGTCGATACGGCCCAGAAAATCATCGTAGTTCTTAACCGTTTTAAAAGGATGAAATGCCGCGCCACTGCCCAGCTGCACGAAGGAATTCGGCATCGAATAAAACTGGCTAATCGGCTGCAACTCGCCGTGAAACTGCAGACCTGCGATCGTGTTTTCACGGCTGAGTTTGAATGCCTCATACGTCAGCCAGTCCTGGCCCTGGAGTACGGATGCGTCGATCTCCAGCAATCGTTGCAGGAACCTCTGGTTCAACTCTCCGATTGCGGCGAGGTATTCGGGCGCGTATCGATTAGCCAGCTGATCGTCAAAGCGATCATCACCAGCCTGCGTTGCGCTCAGGGGATGCAGCTCAAGATTTCGCTCGTAAAATTCTGCAACCAACGCAGCCAGTCGCCCGGAAGTATTCAGGCGTTCGGTATCATTACTGCCAGCGCCCATCCCTGACGCCTGGTCTTTGCCACACGCAGCCAGTACAACAATGGCCACGATGCAGCCAAGAATTCGTTTTTTCATGGAAAGCTCCCGCTCCAGCGGTATCCGGGGTCAATCGCCTATTATTGGCGAAATTTCATCGCTAGACAAATGACCAAAGTGAAAGCAAATGAAGGCCGTGGTTACAGCATGAATCCGAGGGTCCGCATTGCGAAGTTGCCGATATTCGGGGCGACCATATCCAGATCCTGGTCCGGGATGCCGAACCAGTTCGCGAGAGTCGCCGCGTACTGATCCGCGGAAGTCGTTGGAATCAGGCGCCCGCCACCGACATCATCGGCACCATCGAGCACGAGACTGGGGAAGGTGCCGTAAATATCGCGACCGAGCACCGCATCACCGATGATCAGTTGATTGCCACCCCAGGCATGGTCTGTACCGTCACCGTTTGAGGTCAGTGTCCGCCCGAAATCAGATTGCGTAAAGCTGGTGATGCTGTCAGCAACACCGATCTCAACTGTTGCATTGTAGAACGCGGTCATCGCCTCGCTTACGCCACCCAACAGCCCCGGCTGGTTCAGTACCTGATCATCATGAGAATCAAAACCGCCTATTCCGACAAAGAAGACCTGGCGTTGCATCGCAAACGAATCCCGTACGGAGATCAGCCGCGCAACTGTTTGCAACTGATTGCCAAGCGGTGTTTGAGGAAACACGGTGTTGAGTGGAAGAGCACCGTCGAGTGCGCCGTTGACAAGATCTGCCGTCGCGACAGCGCGGCGTTGCACATCGGCAAAACCGCGTTCATAGATCGTATCGTAGTTGGCATTGATCACCCGTTCGAACGCGAGGCGCTGCTGGTAAAAAATATCGTTCGGGTCACCGGAGTTCGAGAACCCCTGAAACTCAAGTGGACCGTTACTGCCTATAACATAGGCAACCGTTTCATCCGCTGACTGCAGGAGCGAGTTACCCGACAGCGATACGTTAGTTGCGAGTTGCTGGTCGGCCACGTTCGTCCGAATCATGTCGGCGAGTCTGCCAGCCCACCCGGTCTTGCTCACCGTCATTCCTCTTAGCGAATTCCATTGATCCTGCTGATCGTTATGCGAAAAAAGCTGCGGCGGCAACGTAACCGATTCATTGAAAAAGTCTGCCTTGGTCGTTGGCTGTATCAGTGGCCCGATGTTACTGATAATCGCTGCGCGGCCGTTTTCAAACAGACCCTGCAGACCGGGCATCGATGGATGCAAACCATAATCCGTGCCATCTGCCGTTACAGGATTTATTGCGAGAAGATCCTGTTGAGCCACCGCCATGTTTTGCCGTGACGCCGCGTAGATATTGTACTCAGCGTTACTGCGCGGAATAACCATGTTGAACGAATCATTTCCGCCATGCAGAAACACACAAACCAGCGCCTTGTAGTCGGGAAAAGGTGCGATTGTACCGATCACCTGCGAAAACGCGGCACCAGGATAACTGCCAATAGCGGCCGTCGCTGCCGCAGCACCTGTCGTTGTCAAAAATTCGCGTCGATTGAGCCCCTTCATTTCAAACCTCCAAGTCTATCGCTGGTACGCGAATTCCGGTGACGAAACCACGAAATAAATGGCCTCTGCCGTTCGATTTGCGGCGTCCGCCACGTCGATGCGGTCAAGCATGCCGGTCATTTCAGCCCTGAGAACATCTGAAACTGTTCCGGCAAGGAGTTTCCCGACCACCATGTCGATCAGGGCGGCGGTGTCATCGGCTATCGCCATTTCCTCGCCAATGTCGATGAAGACGTCATCCGGTTCCAGATTCTGGTTTGCTGAATTGAGGCCGAAACAGGCCAGCAAAAAATAGTTAGTGACGAACGTGTTCTGGTACTCAGTGGCGATTTCAAGTTCCGGGGCAACGAAGCTGCTGTTGCGAATTTCTCCGGCCGGCGCAAAGAATGGGCTGAAGAAATTAAACACATGCGGCGCTTGCAGTGGCCCCTGGCCGAAGATGAAATAGGACGCAACCAGCGGGTATTTTCCGCTCGCAGAACTGGCATCATAAGCCCGCCACAACTGAGTGAGTCGAAGCAGCGGCTCTTTGACCTTGCCATCGATTTCCAGCGGCAAATCGGGTCGTGCTTCATCGTCCAACAGGATGGCTTTTACGACAGCACCCAGGTCACCGCGAATACCGGCACCGTTGTTATCGAAAACCGCGCCAACCCTTTGGATGTATCCGGGCGACGGATTGCTGGTCACAAGGCGCTGAATCAGTCGTATCGAAATAAACGGTCCGACATTTGGGTGGTTGAATACGTTGTCCAGCGCCGCACCTAAATCCTGATCGCCCGTTTGTCTAGCCGGTAATGTGACGCCGTCAAGCAATAGCTTTGCGCCGTCATCATGAAAAGCGGGATATAGCTGCATCGGTATGGATTGGTTTACGTCGTTTCGGCGGGCCTGCTCAAAACTCGGTGCGCCCGCGTAATTCCAACCGGTGTAGACGTGCGCAAATCCCTCGATGATTGCCTGATTGTAGGTCGGTATTGGCTGGTTCTGGCCATCAAGCCGGTCGCTACCATCTGCATTCAACTCAACCAGGCCGATGGAAAATAGTTGCATGAGCTCACGCGCATAATTTTCATCCGGGCGAATGTTGAGCGCAGGATTGGGTTTTTCGTTGCCCAGAATACTCAGATATACACCCATCGCTGGATGCAGAGTTACGCGCTCAATGAGATCCCTGTAGTTGCTGAACGCGCCCCTGGTCAGCATGTCGTTGTAGCTACCGAGTGAATACGGTGCATCCACCAATGCACCGAGTTGCGACACAACCATAATCTCCGATAAAGCGAAGGCAACGCGCTGACGCAACTGATCCCGCTCGTTGATTGAATTGCGGAACCAGATATCGACACGGTCAGCCTGCAACTCTGCCAGATTCTGTGGTCGGGGCAGGCTTTGCAGATGGGGAAGCTGCAGCGACATCGGCATTTGCATCTGCTCATCGATCCACGCCTCAATACCCATATCAACCACGCGCTGTGCCTCTGCCTGGGTTGCACCAAAGGACGCCTGATTCAGGAACTGAAATGCCTCGGACAAACTCATCGTGGGCGGCGGTGGTCGTGGCGGTGGTTGCGAACCGCCCGACGAACCGTCACTACAACCGGCCAGTGACAAGCCAATTGAGACAATAAGGGAAATAAGTTTTATTCTGTTCATACGGTGACCCACCTTACCTACGTTGTGCTTGCAGGTACTCGACCTGTTCATCCGTTAACAATTTACGCAGCCGTATCAACATCCTGACCTGCAATTGTTTGACCTGGTTTTCGGCAAGCAATGCTGCTTCGACATTCTTCATTACCTGCTCTTCATCAATCGGCGACTCGTCAAGGCTTGCAAGCGTCTTCATATAGGCCGCACGAAGATCCCATTCGTGCTCCGCGACGTTCGCCTGTACTTCGACGACGGCCGCTTTGATCGCCGTAAACTGCTCCTTCGTCAGCCCCAGCTCATCCTGGTGTTCCAGGATTATGTTGGGTGCGAACAACTTGCCTTTGAACACGTCTTTTTTGCCGGGAAAGCCCTGCGCAAGCGCTACAGACGACATGAGGCTCACACAGACCAGCAACAACGGGATTCTCAATAAATGTCTCTTACTCATAACAACGTTCCTTCAATGAAATCGGTTGACACCGGCATGTCCGGAATATCCTGGTAAATATCGATTGCGTGTTCCGGCATCAGGACATCACTTGGTGCGCTCCACAGGGTCGAATTCATCAGTGCCGCGCCTAACTCGAAATCCGGCAGTGTTTGCTGTTCACCTGGCAGCGACAGTCCAACCACTATCGCGATCAAGGCAAGCGAGGCCGCAATGCCCGTGACCGTTCGGAACCGCCTCTTTTGTGCCATGTAACGCCTTTCCGCAACCAGCCAGGTTTCCTCAAACCCGGGCACTGACCCCGCCTCTTTCGATGACAGCGATTCCGCGACGGATTTCCTCATTTTTTCTTCGCTGATATTCATTTCATTTCGACTCTTTGCGCGTTAATTGCTGTTCTGGTTTACTGCCACCAACTTGATTGCCAGCGTCTTCTTGGCACGATCGTAGTGAACCCGGCCAGTACCCACCGTAACTCCCATGACTGCAGACGCCTCTTCAATGGTCATGTCCCTGCAGAACACCAGCTCTGTAATGTCCCGTTGCCTGGCCGGCAACTCCTGTACGGCCTGCCAGATATGCGCGTGTTCCCCGCTGCTCTCATCCGTGTCTGAATACTCATCTTGCTGCAACTCAGCTGAATGGGTCCTGACAATGCGTAAGCGAATAGCAATTTTCCGCAACTGGTTTCGTGCGAGATTCTGCACCACACCAAAGATGAAAGTCCTGAGGGAAGATTTATTGTTAAATCGCGCGCGTCCACTTAAGACCTCCACGTAAGCCTGCTGCATCAGGTCCTCTGCCAGTGCCCGATCGTAATCGCAGCGGGAAAGCGCCCAGCCATACAGTTCCGTATGCATTTCCTGCAGTTCCAGCCGCGATACGTGGGGATTGTTTTGCAGCGCATCATCGTCCCTCATAATGCCTCCTGATACGCTTGGTGGCGTATACGGCGGATGCATATGACAGCAAGTGTGGATTTGTTCGAATTCAGCATGTATCCACACAGAATCCGCCAAATTCGCGCTGCGGCGCAACAACACAGGTCTCTGTTCTGTTACCTTTTCTGCGGTGAATAGCAACGGCAAATGGCAGTTCTGGATCGACCGCGGTGGCACTTTTACCGACGTGGTGGCTGTCCGGCCGGATGGCGCACTGGAAACAGCCAAACTGCTGTCAGAAAGCCCCGGGCGATACAGCGACGCCGCGGCAGCCGGGATCTCAGAGATTTTTCGGCGATGGGCAGATGACGGTCATGCGGATGCACCCCTTGAAGCGATCAAAATGGGCACAACGGTCGCCACCAACGCATTGCTCGAACGAAAAGGCGAGCCAACGGTCTTGATCGTTACTCGCGGCTATGCTGATAGCCTCGCCATCGGTTACCAGAATCGTCCCGACATTTTCGCATTGAACATCGTGCGACCGCCGGTCCTCTATGCAAGAGTTATCGAAGTCGACGAGCGCATTGACGCAAGTGGCGAAGTCCTCGTTGAACCTGATGAGCCGTCGTTATCAACCGCACTTCAACAGTGCGCCGCTGACGGCATTGAAAGCGCAGCGATTTGCCTCTTGCACGGATACAAGTACCCGGCACACGAAAAACGTGTTGCAGCGATCGCCAGGCAGTCAGGGTTCAGGCATGTATCCGTATCCCACGAAATCGAACCCGTAATCAAATTTGTCAGTCGCGCTGAAACGACGCTCGCAGATGCTTATCTGACGCCGGTGCTGAATCAGTACGTGCTGCAACTCAAGCGCGAGCTGCGAGAGATCGCGACACCGGAACGTCTGCTGTTTATGCAAAGCAATGGTGGCCTCATTGACGCCGAATTTTTTCGTGGCAAGAACAGCATACTTTCCGGACCCGCTGCCGGCGTCGTCGGTATGGTTGAATCGGCCAGGGCCGCCGGCTTCAAAAAACTGGTTGGATTCGATATGGGCGGGACATCGACCGATGTTTCATCGTACAGCGGCACTTATGAGCGTAGCAACGATTCCGAAATTGCCGGCGTAAAACTACGCACGCCAATGATGAAGGTGCATACGATTGCTGCAGGCGGCAGCTCGATTCTGCGATTCGAAGACCAGCGCTTTCAGGTTGGACCGGAATCGGCTGGCGCAAATCCCGGTCCGGCTTGTTATCGGCGAGGCGGTCCGTTAACGGTCACTGATGCGAATGTCTGCCTCGGTCGCATTTCCGGTCGCTTTTTCCCGCGGCTGTTTGGCGCGTCGGGCGACCAGGCACTCGATAGCGACATTGTGACCGAACGTTTCAATCAGCTGGCAGAAGATGTCAGTCGGGATGCGGGGGCCGAGTCGGATGGCGCAAAAGTCGCGGCTGGCTTTATCACCGTCGCTGTCGAAAACATGGCGAACGCGATTCGAAAAATCACCATAGAGCAAGGTGAGGACGTACGCGATTTCACCCTTTGTTGTTTTGGCGGCGCAGCCGGACAACACGCCTGCCAGGTTGCAGACGTTCTCGGCATGCGCACAATTTGGTTACATCCGATGGCCGGGGTGCTGTCTGCCTACGGAATGGGCCTTTCCGATATTCGGGTGGAACGGCAACAGTCGGTCGATCTGGATCTCAGTCCGCCCAATGAACAATCCTGGCGAGAGCTGGCAGAGCGTACAAGTACCGAATGCGATGCGGCACTCGCGGAGCAGAATGTACCGCAGCGTAACCGGCACTTTACGTCAATGCTTGGATTGCGCGTCGATGGCTCCGACACGATTATCGATGTGCCACTCAACGATCTCGATACCATGCGTGCAGCATTCGACACTCGTTATCGCCGCCGCTTTGGCACCATCTCAGACAAGCCGAAGCTGATTGTCGCCACGGTGTCGGTGGCAGCCGAAGGAAAGGAAACGACTTTTTCAGAGCCGCTTGTTCAGAAAGGCCACGTAGCGAAGCAGCTGGAAACGGTGCAGTCGTGGATGGGCGACCAGTGGATGGACGTACCCGTTTTCCATCGCAATGACCTGCCTGCGACCGCAACGATCACCGGGCCGGCAATCATCATCGAGGATCACGGCACAACGGTCATTGACCCCGGGTGGTCAGGGCGGGTTGATGATCACGGTCACCTGATCCTGAATTCTGACTCGCCTGCCGAACATGGCGCGGATATCGATTCGACCGATACGCCGGATCCGGTTCGCCTGGAAGTCTTCAACCAGTTGTTTATGCACATTGCAGAGCAGATGGGTGTCGTGCTGCAGAACACGGCGCTTTCAGTAAATATCCGCGAACGACTGGATTTCTCCTGCGCCTTGTTTGATGCCGAAGGACGGCTGGTATCGAACGCTCCGCACATGCCTGTGCATCTCGGGTCAATGGGGGAAAGCGTGCGCAGCGTAATAACAAATGTCGGCCCGGAGCTGGCCGACGGCGACGCGATCATGTTGAACTCACCTTACAACGGGGGCACACATTTACCGGACATCACCGTTGTCACGCCCTGGTTCTCGCATTCCGACACGCCGTTGTTCTACTTCGCATCACGAGCGCATCACGCCGATATTGGTGGATCCACGCCTGGATCCATGCCATCGGCAAGCACGCACATTGACGAGGAAGGCGTGCTCATCGATAACTTTTTCCTTGTTCGTGGCGGCAGGTTTCGCGAAGCAGAGGTACTGGCGCTGCTGGACGACGCGAAATACCCGGCGAGGAACCCGCAACAGAACGTCGCTGACCTCCGCGCGCAACTCGCGGCCAATCAGCAGGGTATTCGACAAATCGAGAAGACGATCGATCGTTACAGTCTTGCGACCGTGCAGAGTTATTTACGGTTCGTGCGAGAAAATGCTGCAGGTTGTGTGAGGCGCTTGCTTGGTTCTCTGACCAACGGCGACTTTCGATACGAGATGGACTCGGGTGAAGCGATTTGCGTAAACATCTCGGTGGATCAGGGCAAGCAGGAGGCGCTGATCGACTTCTCCGGCACGTCGCCGCAGTCGGAAAGCAACTTCAATGCGCCAGAGGCTGTCAGCAGGGCTGCGGTGCTTTATGTGTTCCGAAGTTTGATCGACGAGCGTATCCCGATGAACGAGGGCTGTCTTGACCCGCTCCACATACGCATTCCCGAAGGCAGCATGTTGAGCCCGTCCTGGCCGGCAGCGGTAGTAGCCGGCAACGTGGAAACATCGCAATGCGTGACGGACGCCATGTATGGCGCTCTTGGAGTGCTCGCAGCCTCGCAGGGCACGATGAATAACTTAAGCTTCGGTAATGACAGGGTTCAATACTACGAAACCATCGCGGGCGGTGCCGGAGCAGGAAACGGATTCGACGGTGCGGATGCAGTGCAGACTCATATGACCAACTCACGCCTGACAGACCCGGAAGTGCTGGAGAAAAACCTGCCCGTGTTGCTGGAGTCATTTTCGATTCGATCCGGATCCGGCGGGCGTGGTCACTGGCGCGGTGGCAACGGTGCTGTCCGGGTGATGCGATTTACAGAAGGTCTCAGCGCGTCAATCCTGTCGAACCACCGGCGGGTAGCCCCGTTTGGCATGGCTGGCGGTGACGATGGCAAAGTCGGCAGGAATTCGATTATTCGGAAAGATGGGACAAGCGAATCGCTGAGTGCGACTGCCACGGTCGAGCTTGAGAAAGGCGACAAGCTCGTTATTGAAACGCCAGGTGGTGGCGGGTATGGCCGCAGGAAGCAGGATCACGCGTAATTCAATCGCGGCTGGAAGCCGCTGCAGCGGGTTGCTGCGGAGTCTCGTGGGAGCGCTTTCCAGCCGCGATTGAACTACGCGACTTCCGCTGTTACCGGCGCAAACGCCGTAGCCGCGACCCGGCATCCCGCAATCGTCTGGTGCAACGTCAGGGCGATATCTTCATCCGTGCCCGCTGGCCGAAACGCCAGTAAAATTGTCACACCCCGATCAGGATCAGTCATTTTACCGAATAAGCCGGTTTCGCACTGAACCACAAATCGACTGCCCTCAAACGCCCCGGAGTTCGCGAGGTGAGACATGTAACCATCAACCTGCCCGAGAATACGTTCCGCGATTTGCGACCCGTCTTGCTCGAATACCGCCCATTGAGTGGCACGGTCAATGGCATTTGTAATCTTCAGACACAGACGTCGGCTGGTCAGACTGGAGAATTTTCGGTCCATCTGACTACCGCCGCCCAGGGTAACGGATCCACATACAGTAGACCGGCCTGCGGATTTACCTGCGATCACGTTTAACCCGGCGCGCACCAGCAGATGCGCATCTTCGACCGATATCCGCCGCGCGGGTTTAAGGTCTCTGGCGATACCCAGCCCTAGCTGATCCAGGTCTTGCCACGGACCATGTGTTCGATCCAGCTTACACAAAAGGCCTGCGAGTGCGCCGCCGGCAACTCCCGAAACGCCATCCGCATCACCGCGTTTCAGAACTCGCGGATAGTAGGAAACGATATGCGAGCTTGTGTAACCGCTGTTGCGAACGCCTTCCACCGCTTTTTCCACCGTCTCCCACGATGCCAGTGGATCCATCACCAGCATCGCGCCACGACTACGGCAGTACTGTTCTGCGGCCAGTGTCGCAACCGGGCCGAGGTCGTGATCTGCTGCCGGCGGCGGCAAGTACAAGAGATCGAAGTGATCGATTTGATTCAGGGCGAACAAGCCGGTCCCGCCATTTTTTGATCCAATAAGGTCGTAATCTGACAGGGCACTACCATCGCTACCACGCTGGGCGAGTTCCATGTAACCTGCTTCGAAACCCGCGCTGTCCTTCATGGTCGCAATCGGCCTGCCGGGAGGTAGCGGCGCCTGCACGCTTACCAGGTTCGAATTCAGCAACACCCTGCCGACAAATGTCCTGCTATCGCTGTCGCAAGTGATGCGACTGAATATTTCCTGATCCTGAACAAGACCCGAATCCGGCGCAACACGCTGCACTACAAGATTGAAGTGCTCCTCGTCGGTCACATCGGTGCCGTCGTAGTCGACCGCGGCGCGGATTTTTTCAGTAGACCCGGGTTCGAGGGCATGCAATACCAGTACACCTCCCGACGCCGGCAGGGCAATCATGGCTCCCCGCGCGTTGTTCGCCACGCGCACGATATAGAGCTTCAGGCCGCCATGCTCAAAAAATAATTTGACCGCGGATCCCAGGTTGCTGCGGTGCCAGACTCCGCCAAAGCGGCGCTGAAAGGCAGCGAAACTCTCGATCAGGACAGGAGTATTCAGGGGGCCTCGGAGAGCACGGCCTACGAATGCAGCCGTGGTATCGGGTGTGACGGCGATGGGTCTGTTCATCGCCGCGATTTCAGTGACCGTTATGCCCTGGTCATTTGCATCTGACAAACTTATCTCCGTGATTACGAGTCAGATATATCCAGTCCGCATTCTAATTACTCTTGCCCTGCTCCTTCAAGGTGATTTTTTGTGGGACACTTGTTAGTAGCGCTATGTCACATTCCGATCAAATCAGCACACGGTATCCTGAACTGGGAAGAAGGCTCGGCAAAGAACCGCTGGCCACGCTGCCGACGCCGGTTCGAACGGCCACCTTCAAGTGCGCCTCCGGCGAAAAAACGATCACTATCAAGTGCGACAATCTGACCGGGACCATGTACGGCGGTAACAAGGTTCGCAAGCTTGAATATGCCTTGTGGCCTGCAAGAGCGCGCGGTAAAAAGCGCATCGCAACCTTTGGTGCGGTGGGATCAAATCATGCACTTGCCACGGCTTTGTATGCCAGATCGCTTGGCCTGGACTGCACCTGTTTTTTGTCCCACCAGGCCGCCTCGCCGGAAATCGCAAATACACTGAATGCCCACCTGGCCAACGAAACGAAAATCGTGCGCTACGGTGGTGCCTACGCGAAGCGGATCGCAATACTGCGCGAACACTTGTGGAACCGGAGTTATTGGGTCATCCCTGCGGGCGGTTCGTCGTGGCTGGGAACCATTGGCTTCGTGAACGCCGGGCTGGAGCTGGCGGCACAGATCGAAGTTGGCGAGTTGCCAGCACCCGACAGAATCTACATTGCTACAGGCACCATGGGCTCGGCGGCCGGAATCGCGATCGGCCTTGCGATGGCAAACCTGCCGAGCCGGGTCGAGGCTGTACGTGTGTCGATGACCAGCATTTGTAACGAGACTCTTTTGCATCAACTCATTCGGAAAACGATTGAAATGATGAACCGACTGGATCCATCCGTTTCGCCAGACCTCATTGATAAAGTAAACATCCGGATGCGGCATTCTTTTTTTGCCGGCGGATACGCACATCGGGATGCCGAAACAGACGATGCGGTGCAATTCGCTGCAGACCATCTAGGACTCAAGCTTGAGACAACGTACACCGGCAAAGCGATGGCCGCACTTCTTGGAGACACCGGGGAAAACGGGGATGAGCGGGTATTGTTCTGGATACCTACAATTCGGTACAATTACCAGCGACGACGGAAAGTTTGCCAGCGGATCGACTCCCACAGGAGTTTCGGAAGTATCTCCTCCGGAATTCTTACACCTAATTGTTATATTACAAAGAAAGTTTAGCGGGTGTCGTTCAATCAAATCACTTGCGAATTAAGAGCGTTCGCAAATGCTCGCCAATCCCACCGGATCGATTCCGGTAAACGTCGATTATTACTGCTGCGATAATGACGAGACCCGTGATCATACGCTTGCTTGGCTCGCTCGCCCCGATCTGGGCAAGGCCGGTTTGCAGCACCGCAATTATCAGCACGCCAATAAACGTATTGACGACCGAGCCTTTGCCGCCTGACAAACTCGTGCCGCCAATGACGACGGCTGCGATCGCCGAGAGTTCCAGGCCGATGCCTGCGTTTGGATCGGCGGACTGCAGGTAACCGACGTGAAACAGCCCACCGAGCCCGGCCAGGAGGCCTGCGAATCCAAATACAACCAGTTTGATTCGGGACACATCGATGCCGGACAGACGCACCGCCTCCGCATTGCTTCCGACGGCGATTGCGTAGCGACCGAACACGGTACGCGACAACACCAGTTGCCCCGCGAGCACAACGGCGACAGCCGCAATCCAGGCGGGGGACAGATTCATTAAGGGAAGCGGTGCGCTGATCGCTTCGACGACCGAACCAACGTATTTCGTTTGCGAGTCAGTCACCAGGTACGCCCCACCGCGGGCAATCTCAAGCATGCCCAGCGTTACTATAAATGAAGGCACGCCCCAGCGCGTCACAATCAAGCCGTTAAACAGTCCGCAAAGGAGCCCTGCTACCAGACACAACAGCCCAGCCATCCACAGCGGCAACTGCATGTCGACGATCGCGAGACCGAAAACGGCGCCGCAAAGTGCCATGACCGAACCAACCGACAAATCAATACCGGCGACGATCAGAACAAATGTCATTCCGACCGCGATAACCAGCAGAGCCGGCATCTGATTCGCCAGCGTCGTGAATGTCAGCGCTGACCAGAAATATTCGCTTTGCACGCCAAAAAAAACGATGAGGGCGACCAGTGCAACGATCAGCCCGAAGAAATCCTGTGATACCAGCTGTTTAAGTCGTACTTGCATCGATTAACTCTCAGGCGGCGTTGCCGCCGATGTAGGCACTGAATGATGCTGCCATGATTTTCTCCGGCGTATAGTCGCCCCGATCAAATACAGCCGCAAGACGGCCATTAGACATTACGGCGATACGGTCACAGAGATCCGTCAGTTCGCGGCTCTCGCTCGAAACGATGACAACTGCCTTGCCCTCAGCGGCCAGATCGATCAGGAGCTGGTAAATTGCCGCCTTGGCGTGGACGTCGATGCCCCGGGTCGGCTCGTCGAATAGCAGGATCTGGCAATCCCGCATCAACCATCGGGCAATATTGATCTTTTGCTGATTTCCACCACTAAGCTCCCTGACAGGTTGCTCAATATCATTGCACTTGATGTCCAGAGATTCACAGTAGTCGTTAACAGCTTTCCGTTCCAGCTTACCGTCGATCCATCCTGCAAGTCCCCTAAACCGGTGTAACGACAACAACGTTAGGTTGGATTTGACCGATTGATCCAGCAGGAGTCCCTGTCGCTTGCGATCTTCGGGAATCATGCCGATGCCATTAGCGACGGCATCTCCCGGCGACTTTATCGAAATACGTTCAGATGATTCGCCGGTCAGCACGCAACCGGTGACTGTCTTGTCCGCGCCATAGATCGCTCGCAGCAACTCGGTCCTTCCGGAACCGACGAGGCCGGCGATGCCGAGTAATTCGCCGGAACGAATATCGAGATCTATGCCACGCAACAAGCCTCTGGTGCTGAATGTTCGCACCTTGAGCGCGATCGATCTCGCTTTCTTGTCGTTGCGCGCCCGTTGCAGCAACGGCACACTTCCCGCCATCTGGCGAATTATTTCGTCGGTGGTCAGATCTGAAGCAGCCGCCGACATCACCGTCTCCCCATCTCTAAGGACAGAGACGCGGTCCGAGATGCGCCTGATTTCATCCATGCGGTGGCTGATATATATGATTGCCGTTTCGTTCTCGCGCAGTGCTTGAATTCTTTGAAACAGCAGTTCGATTTGTGGGTCGGTCAGGGCCGCCGTCGGTTCGTCCAGTATCAACAATCGGCAGGGACGTATCAGCTCGCGCGCAATTTCAACAAGCTGCTGTTGGCCCAGGCCTAGTGTTCGAAGCGGCTGCCGCGGATCGATGTTTTCCAGGCCTGTATCACGCAGGACCTGCCGGGCGTCGTCAAACAATCGTTCGAAATCGATAAGCAAATGCCGTCGTGGCAGTGCGCCAAAATATAGATTTTCGGCGACACTCAGGTTATCGATCAGGTTCAGTTCCTGCATCACAATACGGATTTCTGCAGCCTCCGCATCCCTGATTGAACCGGGTTCGTAATTCGCGCCTGCCAGCCGCATTTCACCCGAGTTGGCGCCCGTGATGCCGCAGATAATATTGCACAGCGTAGTTTTGCCGGCACCGTTTGCACCGACCAGTGCATGTACCTCGCCCTTTGCCAGTTCGAGATTTACGCCGCGCAGGACCGGGACAGCATAGCTCTTATGCAACCCGGCGATGGACAGCAGCGGCGTTTCCAATGTTCGTCACCTACAGGTCGGCTGCCGTTACGAGGCTGAGCGGCGTTTTTCGGTCCGCCGGAACAATGCCATCACGCAGGATCTGCAGTGCATATTCGATTCCATAAATCGCGAGTTTATCGCCGTACTGATCGACGGTGGCCAACAACTCGCCATTTTTCAGTAATTCATGCGTAGCATCGATATTGTCAAATCCGACTACGTGAATATCACCGGTCATGCCCGCCTGGCGAACCGCCGCGATGGCACCAATCGCCATATTATCGTTGCTGCAAAGAAACGCCTTCAGGTCCGGATTCTCGGAAATCAGGGCCGCGGCGATGGTACTTGCTTTCCCTTGCTCCCAGTTACCCGCCTGAACACTGACGATTGTTGCGCCAACGTCTCCCATCGCATCCTCAAACCCTTTCTGTCTTTGCTCCGCATTGAAGGCCGTACTGATCCCACCGATAATTGCGACTTTGTCGCCTTGAGTCAGCTTTTCGGCAAGATAACTGCCGACAACTTGTGCACCTTCCCGATTGTCCGGCCCGACAAATGGCACAGAAAGTGCGACTTCAGCCATAAGCGCCGAATCGAGCTTATTGTCGATATTGACGACGACTATGCCGCTGTTGACCGCGCGCTTAATCGAGGGAATCAACGCCCTGGAGTCTGCGGGCGCAATGACGATGATGTCGACGCCTCTCGCGGTCATTTGTTCGATCAAACTGACCTGCTGCGTCAGATCACTCTCGTCCTTTAGTCCATTGACTATCAACTCGTACTGATCCGCGTGTTGCAGCTGATGCTGCTCGGCCCCATTCGCCATATTGACGAAAAACTCGTTCGCCAGGGACTTCATGATCAGCGCAACTGCGGGACGGTCTTGCATTGGTTCGACCGACCCCCTTTCGTTACTGCAGGCATGCGTCAACGGCAAAGCAACGACGACAATGAATAACATTACTGTCTTCATGATGCTCACAAATTTTCCGTACCGGTCACAATCCACTCATTTTGTTCCAGCGGGAATGTCCGTTCCGGCATCCGGTATCAACCACTGATTGTTCACCAGATCGATCCCGCCATCCATCTCTTCTTGTACCACCCGATCGACAACAAACATACCTTTCTCGGCCATGGCCTGAAAAGTATCAATGCCATCGTCAGGGAAGCCGCGGCGCGTCCTGTGAATATTGAACCGGCCTGAAAATGCTCTGCCGAATGCTTGCTCAATACCATCTTTACCATGCATGAATCCCAACAGCCCACCCCAGGTCGCCGCCGGATTGTCCGAGTCCCAACCCGCCAGTACGGCGATCTTGACCGTTTCCTTGTAGTCTCCTGCACCGTATAGAAGGCTGACGATGCTCGAAGCGAAGTTTATGCCGGAGGCAAAACAGCCGTTGCAGTACAGGTTTTTTGAAGATAGATCGTAACCATCTTGTTGTTCAACCTGATACCGAATATACAATTCATCGCGCAATTGTTCCCACGGAATACCTGCCTCGTAGCGGCGCTTCACGAAATCGAACATTTTGGCAGAATAGGAATCGTCGGGCAGTCGTTGCCGGGCCACATCCGCCATCCAAAATATCTGTTCGTTTGCCGGCAGGTTCTGGTCAACGTATGAGGCAAGCGAATACATCACCACATAAAATTCGGACGCCCATGCCGCGTTCTCGCGCGCGGTGGTGCGGATCGGCAGGTATGCCATCCGAAGCGCAACATCAGGCCGCGCGGGTGCAAGAAAACCGAAAATTTCCGTGGTGAGTTGCGCGTCTATCATCTCGTAGTCCGGATTGTTCTCAGGATCGCTGGTAGCCGGAGGAATCATGCCTTCGGCACTCATCAGGTCGTATGCGCGCTGGTTGGATACCCAAAGAAAATTTTCTTTATTACCCAGATAACCGGTGAAGGGCGTGTCTTCCTCCGAATAAATATGCTCCATCCAGCCATTACGTATTTGCTCACCGTTTAATATGCTGGTTCGATGACTCAAAAGCAGATACTGATACATGTACTCGATATCTGTGTCATCGTCAGCGCCCCATATGCCACCCTCGTCTTCAAGCACCCAGTCAATGGTGGCAGACCATATGCTCGGCACGCCCGCTGGCGCCCAGATAGCTGCGTGATCCGACTGACCCCAGTTTTCACGGGTGTAGAACTCACCGTGTGGCCCATCTCCGCCGATCTTGTCCAATTCCGTCACCAGGCCGGTCCAGTTCGCGATGCACTGGCCCAACCAGAATCCATATAGCTTGTTGAGATAGGTCTCTCGTGATATCACGAGATCATTCGGGCCCCGGGTATAGGGAAGGTATTCCATCGAAGGATTGATCGACGTCGATATTTCTTTCGAGTTCGCTGATTGAGAAATCTCAGGTCGTTGTTGATCGTGATTCGAATTTTGCTGGCATCCGAACAAGGCGACAATTGCTGTTGCATTGGCAAGAACAATCGTCAGGAACCTGATTCGGGTTCCCTTCATGTATTCGCCCGTTGTGTCTGACGCAAAAGCATTACCCGAATCATTGTAATATCAATTCCTGCGTTGATACAGACCCTTTCAGCAAAGGTAACTGTAACTGCAGCGCATGAGCGGGCAGCTGCAGGAACCGGGTGCCGTATACTCGATACGCGCAAAACGATTCCCGGCCTGCGACTTGCCCAGAAATACGCCGTCAAATGCGGCGGTGGCTGGAACCATCATATCGGATTGTTCGATGCAATCCTGATAAAGGAAAATCACATAGTGAGTGCTGGTAGCATCGGTGCAGCAATAGTATCTGCACGAAAATCTCACTCGCAGATACCCGTGAAAATCGAGGTGGAGTCCCTGGCGGAAGCAGCCGAAGCGCTGGCCTGACGTTCGTTGCTTAATAGCTACGGCCATCAACTCTTCATCCACCACCATTCCTCTACCACCCGACCGTGACTCGACGTACCGTCAGACTGTACTATCTGTGGAAACCAAGCCTCTTGCGGGTGTCGTTCAATGGTAGGACATCAGCTTCCCAAGCTGAGAATGAGGGTTCAATTCCCTTCACCCGCTCCAACTTTCCGAATCAGGTGTCATTCAAGATGTTGAAGAAAATCGCGAAAGGTCTTGCTGCATTCCTGGTCGTGATCCTGATCGTCCTGAACGTACCGGGAAATATTTCGCCCGCACAATAAACCGGGCCGATGCTGCCACCGATGCCACCGGCAGCTGTCGATGTGGAACTGTTTTTTCTGGAAACAGCGCATGCGAATACGCTTGACGTGCTGACGATGGCGCAGGCATACATGTTAAAAACCGGGGTCGAACCGAGGTTTTTTCGAAGCGCGCGAAAAACCGCGAAAAAACCTCGGTTCGACCCCGGTTTTTCGGTTTTTATCGAATCTACTCTACTGGCTCATCCAATATCGCTCTGACTTCTGCGAGCGTCAGCTCATCAGGATCCTGCTCGACCGTGTTGCGAACCAGGCGAACGCGCTCAAAAACTTCCATCGAGTCGCCTGACGAAATTCGCAAGGGCATGCCGGTTGCATCAGTCGCAATGGTTCTTGCAACGTCTTGTGCGCTTTCATCACCAAACTCTTCGTATGACTCGAACACTTTTTGTAAATGCGCTTCGGGGCTTATCGTATCGTCTTCCAGCGGCGAGTGACTTTCAAAGTACACTTCGCCGTTTGCATTTCCAGCCAGGTAAGGTTCATTGATAATCCGCACTTCTTCGCCGGTTGGAACCAGCGAATAAAGTAACTCAATATTCTCCGGATATAATCGTATGCATCCATGACTGACGCGCATGCCGACGCCGTAGGGCTGGTTCGTGCCATGAATCAGGTAGCCAGGAATGCCCAGTTGCAGTACATGGCTGCCGAGCGGATTATCGGGGCCAGGCAGCACAACCGATGGCAGCGGGTCGCCCTTCTCAGCGTGCTCTTTTCTGACCGAGGCCGGGACATACCAATGCGGATCCTTTGCTTTGGCGACTACGGTTGTCTCGCCGAGCGGTGTCTCCCAACCGACACGTCCAATCCCAATGGGATAAGTCATAACCTTCGCCGGCTCACCTTCCACGACAGGCGGAAAATAAAACAGTCGCTTCGATGCAATATTCAGTACGACACCACGTTTCGGTACGTCCGGCAAAACGTATTGTGTCGGCAGCAACACCGGCGTGTTGTCACCGGGTAACCATGGGTCGACGTCGGGATTCGCCGCAACCAGTTCGTCATATCCAAGCCCATATTCACGAGCGAGATCCGAGAACGTGTTTTCTGCGCGAGTGAATACAACCTGCGGCTCGCCGACGACCGTCTGGTCAGGACTCTCGATCACGAAATAATTTCGATTGATCGGGTCGAGTCGCGGCCGTGCCTCGAGTGGCTCCCTGTTTTGTACGGGATCTGATGCAACAGGCTCGAAATAGTCCTGAAACACGGTGCAACCCGAAACCGATATCGCCATGGCTGCGGCTGCCGTGATTTTGCTGAGTCTGGTCACTTGGTCACGTATCTCTCACGTCTTGGGGAATCGTGGAGGATTTTCGCAGAAATTCCTGCGTAACACTATTTATCGTCGAACCACCCTGATCGTCAAAGGCCAGCTAACCGCCCTGCGCGCCCCTCCCCATGCATTCCGCAACTCGGATTCATGGGCAGCAACCGGATCGACACCGCGATCTACGTAGTAACGCCTCGCCGCTGACCAGGTTCTGCAGTATCCAAGCATTTGCTCCACCTTCCAGTCCTCGATCATGGAAATCGGCGGCACTTCGATCTCGGGCCAGGAAAATTCGATATCGCGGTAACGGTTCATCACGATATCGCGCTCAGGCGGCCAGTAGTCTTCTACTTCGTCAAAAATGGCATCAAGGATCGGATCGATATCGGCATCCACCGATGATTTCTCATAGGACCAGGCCGCCAGCAACCCTCCCGGCTTCACGATCCGGGTCACTTCGGCGAAAAATGCCTCGGTATCAAACCAGTGCAGCGCTTGCGCGACAGTCACGAGGTCGACGGATGCCGCAGCGATTCCACTGTTTTCCGCCGGTGCTACGAAGTAACTGATGTTTAGGTGCGCTTCCGCCGCTACGATCTGTTCGGCGCTCGCGTCAGTTGCAACTACATGCTCAAAGTAGCCAGCCAGTGACAGCGCCGCCTGTCCATTACCGGTAGCACAGTCCCACGCCAATTCATGTTGCTGACAGTTGTCTGTCAGAAAACGATACAACGCTTCGGGGTATTGCGGACGATACTCCGCGTAGTCGCTGGCGTGTCCGGAAAAGTGATCCGGAAAATTGTGGCCCGAATTCCTGGCTTCCTTCAATTTAACGGAAGCACTGCGGGTCTTTACCCTCTTCTCTCGCCTTGTTGTACAGGACCAATGTATGCGGCAGGGCGTCTACCAGGTCTTCGATACGTGTCTCGCCGGACGGATGAGTTGACATGAACTCGGGAATATTCGTGGTATTGGCCGCATTCATGTTTTGCCAGAGCTGCACGCTTTCACGCGGATCGAATCCGGCCATTGCCATGTAATCCAGGCCAATCAGATCTGCTTCCGACTCCTGCATTCGACTGAATGGATTCAACACACCGAGCGCAACGCCGGTACCCAGTGCTTCAGATGCGGCTTGCGTTTGCCGAGAATAACCGCCGCCAACCAATATCGCGGCAATATCGACGCCAACGCCTGTGATCATGGCGCGCGACGCGCGTTCATTCGAATGCTTTGCCGTAACGTGTGCGACCTCGTGGCCCAGCACAGCGGCAAGCTGATTCTGATTTTCAGCGACACCCAGAATCCCGCTAAAAACGGCGATTTTTCCGCCAGGCAGCACAAAGGCGTTGACCTGCGGCTGCTCAATGATGGCAAGCTCCCAATACATGGCGGCATCATCGCCCTCGAGTACATCGACAATGGCATTCGCGACGCAGGCCACATAGTCGATCGTGGCCCGATCCTGCACCAGTGGCGCCGTATCGCGCAGCTTGTTGAACTGTCGCGTACCCTCATGTGCCAGTTCAGCATCGGACTTGAGCACCAATTGCGACCGCCCGCCGGGTGTGGTTGAGCACGCTGCCAGCAAAAAAGTCGTGAATGCCAACAAAATCAAATATTTACGATGTACGCTCTGCATTATCATTCCTTCCCGTCCTGCGGGGATTATAGCCGACTTACGATCTGTGCGGCCGGGGCCCGGGATGCAGACACTATCCCTGTCAGGTATTCAGACACGATAGTCAATTCAGGGTTCAGTCCCGCTTCCGGTCCCATCCTCAGCGCGGCAGCTGCGACTCGATACGGCGCCGCCAACCGGCTGCTTCCAGCTTCTCCAGCGAGCTGTCCACGTTGGCCATGAGACGCTTTTGCAGGGGCTGCTTGATCTTGAAAGCCACATGATAAAGATCCCACTCGCCCGCCAGGTCGGTCAGCAACTCATCGCTTGTTTTCAGTTCATCGGCGAGGCCCAGTTCAAGGGCCCTTGTGCCGTACCAATGCTCACCGGTTGCGACCTTGTCCAGATCCAGATCCGGGCGGTATTCGCTCACCGCCGCTTTGAACAAGCTATGCACATCCTCAAGCTGCTCTTTCAATCTCGCCCGATCTTCGTCGGTATTCTTGCCGAACATGGTGACATTTCGCTTGTAATCGCCGGCCGTGATCTGCTCGAAATCCACACCATGGCTATCCATGAAGCGGTTGAAATTCGGTAACTGCGCAATCACACCGATCGATCCCAGGATCGCGAACGGCGCAGCAATGATTTTATTGGCTACACATGCCATCAGGTAACCGCCGCTCGCCGCAACCTTGTCCACAGAAACAAGCAACGGAATATTGTGGTCACGAATTCTAACGAGTTGCGACGCGGCCAGGCCGTGCTCGTGAACGACACCGCCGTAATTTTCCAATCGGATGACGACCTGGTCCTTCTCCGTCGCAACTTCCAGAACCGCGCTTATCTCTTCGCGCAAAGAGGGCACGGCGCTTGCCTTCAGGTCGCCCTTGAAATCGATGATGTACGCACGTGGGCGGCTTTCTTCTTTCTTGGCCTCCGCCTTGTCGTGCTCTTTCTGCGCCTTTGATTCGGCTTTCCAATCGCTCTTGTTCATCACGGCTTTCTTGAGTAGCGCAGCTACCGCCTGATACTTCTTGTTCAGGTGTTCGACTTCAAGGCCCTCGTGGCTCCCGGCCTTGCGTCCTGCCGCGGCCACCGTAACGACCACGACAACGATGCCGATCACCACCGTTACCACCTTCAACAAGAATAATCCGTACTCAGAAAGAAATTCCATCGCGTAGTTGCTCGTCTTCGTTAGCTTTTGTGAAATTCAGAACGGTAGACTCAGGCAGAGATACCGACGTTGTTTTTTTGCAGGACCTGTTCAGCCCGATAGCTTGAACGCACCAGCGGTCCGGAAACGACCTCAAGGAATCCTTTCTCCAGCCCTTCCTTACGATATATGTCGAATTCGTCCGGCGTTACGTAGCGCTCAATGGCCAGGTGATTTGGCGTCGGCTGCAAATACTGCCCGAAAGTCAGGATATCCACGCCGGCTTTACGCAAGTCATCCATCGTTTTCAGGATCTCATCATCACGCTCGCCAAGCCCCAGCATCAAACTGGTTTTGGTCAGCACGTCAGGACGATGTTGCTTCGCGTGTGCCAGCACCGCCAGCGTTTGCGCATAGCCGGCACGAGGGTCTCGCACCGGGTGCGTCAGTCGCTCCACGGTTTCCACATTCTGAGCAAACACCTGCAGGCCCGAATCGACGACCTTTTCCACATCGGACATCACGCCATTGAAATCCGGCGTCAATGCCTCTACCGCTGTATCCGGATTCATGCGCTTGACCGCCTTTACGCAGTCCGCATAATGCTGCGCGCCGCCATCAGCCAAATCGTCCCTGTCTACTGACGTAATCACGACGTACTCGAGCCCCATCAGTTTGACGGCCCTAGCCGTGTTCTCGGGCTCATCCTCGTCCAGCCAGCCTTTTGGATTGCCGGTATCGACAGCGCAAAACCGGCAAGCGCGCGTACATACCGAACCCATTACCATTATGGTGGCCGTTCCGTTATTCCAGCACTCGCCGATATTCGGACACATCGACTCTTCACAGACGGTACTCAGGCGCTGCTCGCGAACCGTCTGCCGGACCCCGGAATACGCCTTTCCTGCGGGCATCTGCGCACGCAGCCATTTGGGCTTGTTGCCAAACTTCATTGCCGGAGCGTCGCGGCGCGCTTTGATACCGTCTTTGATGGCCGAGAAGCCGGCCTCAGTCCGGTACTTGTGCCCGGACGGGTTGATCGGGATCCCGCGAAATTGTTTTGTGGACTGACTCATTTGGAAAGACGGATTTGCGAAAATGAGGCCTATTTTCGCATGAATTAGGTCGGCAGCAAATGAAAGCGGCAGTTATTTGGCCAAGTTCCAGGGCGGAGACGCCGCTCCTGCGCATCCATGCGCCCGCGACATACCATTCATCCATGAACATAAAAAAAATCCCGGCACGAGGGCCGGGAGAATCAGGGGGAAAACGTGCGCCAGAAGAGCGTGTGCCTGCTACTTAATGCAATCGTGACCAGCTAACCAGCTGTACTGCGCTGATCTGCAGATCGAAATTCCTGGCCAGTACGGCCTCTATTTCGGAGACATTGGTGTCCTGCTCCATCGGTCGGCTCAGTTCCACCACACCGCTGAACTCGTTGCCACCTCTATACTCGGCGTCGGTTAGTTTGAACTGTGTGTAGTACTTGGCAGACATGGGTCAAGACTACGCCGGAGGCTGGAAAATGACTGTGAGCCAAGGCACAAAAATAGAGCTTCCCCGGATTTTTCGCATTCGGGCAGGCAAAACAGTGATCGCCGTCACAATGCCCGGTTGCGCAAAGCAGGCCGTCCGTGGCAATGCCGGCCGGCGTACTGGTAGATTGCTTTAAACGGGCTTAAAATCCGTGGCTTACGTGGCAATGTAAATGTGAATATAGAGATACATTCCACAGTATTCGCGTTATGGTATATGTAATATTGCGCGGTAACGGGCACTCCTGGCGCTCATATTAAGTGTTTTTTGACGACTATCGGAACTACAGAATGGCTTCTAAATCCAGTTTTGTCAGATTGATTGCGCTCATAATATTGGCGCTTGGTATCAACACAGCGGTCGCGCAGGATGAGTTGCGCAAGACATTTTTCAAAGAGGTTGACGCTGCGCTGGCTGCGGCCGATGAGGCCAATGCCACGTTGCTGTCGCCGAAAAATTATGGAGACGGCGTCAAGGACTATGACGCCGCTGAAGCTGGCTTGGCGCGCGGCCGTAACATCGAATACGTGCGCAACAAGGCCGCCGCTGCTGAAGTACATTTCAATGCTGCGACGAAATCGGCGCAACTTGCCAAAACGGTTTTGTCGCAGGTATTGAAAAGCCGGCAGGACGCCGCTAATGCGAAGTCGCCGGAATTGTCAACCGATCTTTGGAACAAAGCGCAGCGAAAATTTGGTTCCGCCATTCGTGCGCTCGAACGTGGTGACCTGAAACGCGCGAAACACGAAGACATCGAGGCGACCAGTTTTTATAGAGATGCCGAGCTGGTGGCGATTAAGGCACAGTATCTGACGGAAACCCGCCAGCTACTCGCTGACGCCGACCGCGCCAGGGTAGGCCGGTATGCACCGATCACTCTGACCAGCGCGAAGGAGTTACTGGCCGAGGCCGAACGCGAACTAAGCGAAAATCGGTACGACACAGACCGTCCGCGGTCTCTCGCACGCCGGGCGAACTATCAGGCCAAACATGCGCTGTACCTGTCTGAGGTGGTGCGCGACGTACGAGACAAAAATATCACCGTCGAAGAACTGGTTCTGCAATGGGAAGACCCGCTGGCCCAGATCGCCGGCGCTGCGGATATCGTACCCGTCATGGCGACGGGTCACGATGAACTCGAAGCGGAACTGGTTGCGTATGTCGAGAGAATGCGGATTGATGGGCAAGCTCTGGAACAAGAGATCCTGGAAGGAAATTTGCGCCTGGCAGACATGGAAGAAGAATTGCGTGCGCTTGACGAGAGACTCGGCGGCGCAACCGCGGAGCGCACGGCACTTGTACAGCGACTCGAAGCGCAGGCGCGAATCAAAGAACAGTTCGAACGAGTCGAGAAAATGTTCGTTCGCAGTGAAGCTCGCGTATTTCGTGAGGGCAACCAGGTCATATTGCGACTGGTTGGCCTTTCTTTCGATAGCGGCAAAGCCAATATCAAGTCAGATGGTGTAGCGCTGCTAAACAAGGTGGAAAAAGCCATCGACGTATTTCCGCAAAGTGAAATCGTGATTGAAGGGCATACCGACTCATTTGGCGGCGACGAAAGCAATCAAAGACTGTCACAGAGTCGTGCGGAAGCCGTGCAACACTACATGATCAACGCGATGCGTATTCCCAGTTATCGCATGATCGCGACCGGATATGGCGAGACGAATCCGGTCGCAAACAACGAGACAGAAGCAGGGCGTGCGCGAAACCGGCGCATTGATATCGTAATCAAGCCCAATCTCAGCGCTACCTGAGTACAAAATCGGCGCGGTACAGACCGCATCCATCTATCCGATTAGCAATCGCGCGTTACCAATCGCGCGTGAATCGCCGGCGACTCTGCCGATTCCCTGGTATTCACTCGATTTTTGTTATCATAACGACTCCTGCGACCGCTCCGCCGGAAATGGTGGAGGTCCTGCTGGCCGAACGAAATCCTGAAAAAGCCCACAAGGTCGACAGGCGATCCCAATGGATTTTTCCCCTTGCCTATGTGGTGGTAATTGCAACCGTGGCCCTGGTGGCCGCATAAGGAACGAACATGATGTCTGCCGAACTTTCGACAGTAAAAATTGGACTCGCCATAGTCCTGATCAGCCTGTTTTTTGGTATAGGCCTCGGAATTGCGTTCGGTGTAAATGAAGACGCATTCAAGGATTACGTCTCAGAAGGGATTGCCGCGCATCCCGAGGTGCACGACGAGTCCAGCAAGGATAAAATCTGGCGTTATGCCCAGCGAGCCCACTTCCACGCCGGCGGCATTGCCGCATTCTGCCTGGGGCTTATCATCCTTGTTATGTTCTCGGATCTGTCACAGAAACTGAAGAGGGCTTCGTCGATTCTGATCGGCGCAGGCAGCATTTACCCACTGGCGTGGTTTAGCATGTTCTTCCTGGCACCATCGATTGGTCGCGGCGCGGCCCACGAACATCTGCTGACAGAGTTGTTTACTTTTATCGCCGTCGGTGGACTTCTCGCTGGCAGCTTCATCCTGCTGGCGAATTTGTTCCTGGGCTTGTTCCGGGACCCGGCGAATACCTGAACTTTAGCCGGGGCTTCAATTCCGAAACGTATGAACGTAAATCCGATGGCACCTTACGTGTTGCGCCGGGCTGAATTCCGCAGTCACCGGCGCCTTGGATTTGCGACGCTGGTCTCTGCAGTCATTATTTGCAGCGCCATTGCGCTGTTGCCAGGGTTCTTTTCATGGCAAATGCAGCCCGAATACGATGAGCCCATCCAACTGCGGCTGATCCAGGCAGCCGAAGTCGAGTTGCCCGAGGATCTGGTTATTTCGGAGCCGCCGGCAGAGGCAGTCGCCGAGCAGCTTGCCGAAGATTTGCCAGCTGAGTCGCAGGCCCACGTTGACATCGAATCTGACCCGCCTGGGCAGCCGACACCATCCGTGGACTGGTACGCGGTTTTGCAGGAAGCGGTCCGAAGGAATTACCGTTCGTTGAGAAAATTGTCGAACGCTATGCCTATTTGCGGCACAGCAACGGCGCGGCAATGTTCTCCAGTATGATTCCTCCGCAGTAGTAGCACTGCAGAAAGCATACCGGACATTTTTCGTTAATCTGCATCATCGCAACTGACTGTCCTTGCTTCCGCGCCGGTTATAGCCGCTGAGATTGACCGCCTCTTTGTCATGCTTCTCCTGGCAGGCGACGCACAGGCGCACGCCGGGGACAGCCGCCCGGCGGGCCGGCGGGATAGCGCTGTCACATTCTTCGCAGTTGGCCAGGCTCTCCCCGCGCGGCAGCTGGTCGCGGGCACGCTTGACTGCGTCCTCGATGGTTGCATCGATCTGGTCTTGTACTGCACCGTCTTTCGCAAAACCGCCAGCCATTGAGATACTCCGTACCAGGCCGTCAACATTGTTGATAGTGTAATGAAAAATGGCCCTGTTCAGGGGCCTGTTCGTTCTATTCCGTGTCCGCAAAAATTACAGCGCAACGAGCAGGCACCGATGGTGCCTGCCACCCAGGTATTTCAATGCCCGCTTATTCGCCGGTTTCGGGCGTCTCGTCGACGACCTGCGGATTTTGACGATAACTTAGTCGCATTATGAAAATCGCCAAGCCGTAAACGCAGCAAAGGGCGCCAAGAGCAAGATAGTAAAAAGACAATACGTACTCAAAGCCCAGGTACAGTCCGGCAGCAATAAACAGAAGGCCAAGCAAAAACCAGAACTGTGGAATTCGTTCGTAAATCGGTGCTGGAATCCACATGATGTCACTCACAAGTTGCGTATGGGTTATGGAGACCACAAATTGCGCCTTTCTGCGCCATTGAGACAGGACGTTGTTCACAAGAACCATCGCAGGCTCTTGATTTAGAACAGAATTGTGACTTGAATCACATTATTGGAGGCGATACGAAAACGGGCCCTAACGGGCCCGTTTCTATTCGTCGCAGACCTGCTGCTTACTCTGCCGGGCCTTCTTCAACAGAAATAGCTACTGCTTCGGTGGTAGTAATTACTACCAGATCTCCAACCGCTGCCCGTTTCAGGTTCTCCGGGTCGCGTGCAGTAAACTCATTGATGTTACCGGCCGGGCCTTTCAGCTTGAACGTGTTGGCCTCCAGGTTTATCTCTTCGACGGTCGCGGTCACAATCTGTGAATCTACCGCTACCATTCCAGGCATTTCGCCTTTTTCAGTACGAGCAACTGTAGAGACGCCGCCCGCGGCTGGCTCAAACCCGTCGTTCGCCACAACTTCGATCGACATGCTTTGCACGTATTTTGCGTGGACAAGATCCCCAACAGCGACCTGGTCCAGGTTACGAGCCTCTTCACTGGCAGTAAAAGTGACGATTTCACCATCAGGCTTCTTCACAGTGACTTCGCGGGTCTCATGATTGATGGCCTCGACAACTGCCGTAATCTGCTGAGTGATGCTGGTATACAGATAAGGCTTGTCCATTGCCGCTTGTTCATCTGCAGCCGAGACGGCCGCACAGGACAGGAGCAAAGCCACAACAGCTGTGTATTTAAGATTATTCATTGTTGAATTCCATTACTTGGGGGAGACGCATATTATGAGACAAAGCACGAAATGTGAAGAGGGTTCGTCAAAATCCAGCTGCGGCAGCACGCCCTCCGGGTTACGCTGGACATATTCACACTGCTCGACCAGAATCACCTCCAATTTCGCTCCACTAATTCACCAACTATCGGGAATATCATAAATGACCCCTCGCATACCCACTCTTCGATTACTAACGCTCCTTCTGTTATCCATGTCAGGCCTGGCGGGCGCCGACGTACTGGACGATATTCTTGAGCGCGGCACCGTCCGTTTTGGCGTCGCAGAGTTCGTGCCATGGACGATGAAGTCCGAGTCCGGGGAGCTGATCGGTTTCGAGATCGATGTTGCCAACAAAATCGCGAAAGATATGGGCGTGAAGGCCGAAATCAGGCTTTACCCGTGGGGCGAGGTCATTTCCGCATTGCAGAGCGGGGAAATTGACATAATTACCGGCGGCATGTCGATTACTCCGGCCCGGGCATTGCAGGTAAATTTCAGTCGCCCGCTGGCTGCATCCGGCGTCAGCATCGCAACCAATGTCAGTATGACCAGGGATATCAAAAGCCTCGACGAACTCAATGACCCGGATATCACCATAGCCGTCGCTAACAGCACACTGGCGCACAGCGTGACGCAGAATTTCTTCGACAAGGCGGACGTAAAAGTGTTTCCCACTGGAGCGAAAGCCGGTGAAGCCGTTGTTAATGGCGAAGCACATGCTTACCTGGCAAGCCTGACCCAGGCCAGGTTCCTGGCGCTGAACAACCCCGACGAAATAGATTTGCCAGTCAATGAGCCCCTGCTGGCATCCAGGGAGGCTATTGCGGTTAAAAAAGGCGAACAGGAACTTCTGAATTTTCTGAACGCATGGGTCACGGCAAGGCAAGCTGATTTGTGGATCGGAACAACGCGTGATTACTGGTTCGAGACGCTGAAATGGACGAAGGACGTCGCCCGGTAATGCAGGTGCCACGCACAGACTTCATCATGATGTGTGCTATCAGAACAGCCGCGATGTTCGCCCTTGGCACAGTGACCACCGTATACGCACAAGAGGATGCCGAAGAAGACGAAGTGATTGACGAAATCGTTGTCACCGCGGGAAGAAAATCCGGCGACCCGGTCGATGTCGACGCGTTGTATGACGAAATGATGCGGGACAGGCTCATGATCGACCTGGACCGCCTGAATGTTCTCGAAGAGCAAAACGAGTGGCGAAGTTCGGCCAACACAAACGTTGCACGCCCTTCCCGAATCCAGTGGGGTTACAAACCCCAGGATGATGTCCGGATGGGAAGAGATTCGAATTTGTCCGACGAGCCGTTTATTACAACCAAGCCGGCGAGCTTGTTTCAGTTCGAATTCTGATTGATTACATACCCCGTTTGGCGGCCCACCAGTCCGCTACAAAGCCGGCTGTCTGTTCATTGATCAGGTAGCCGTATTCCGAGTGAATATTGAGGCTCCCGCCAGTGCCCTGGTCTCGAAACCAGGTATAGGTCGTATGATCTTCAATGTGCTTGGTTAGCCCTAGCTCCAACATTTCCGAATAGTGGTCGTTGGCACTCATCCTGACTGCGGTCAGGTCGCCGATCGCTGAAATATTCGTCCAGTTCCGGATGTTGCCCGGATACCGCCTGGCACCTGCCTGATCATGTCCCAGCAGTTGTCTGCGAACGAGATTTTGACCCAGCGGACTGCCCAGCGTCAGCAATGTATCGAGCTTGAACGGTTCGTTCAATTCGTGACTTAGCTGCCACAGCGCATCGTAGGAAATCACACAACCCATGCTATGACCGATCAGCAGTATCGGGCGACATTCTCTCGCAGCCTCAAGCAATGGCTCTTTCAACATCGCCCTGGTTTTGTCAGCGACCCCATCGAGGTTACGGACGTAGCGGCGCAGATCCTTCAGATGCAACTCCAGTTTTTCATTGCCAAGTGGCGGAACATCAAATGGCAGCTGGTCAGCCAGAAGGTACATGGCCCGAAGGAATCGAAGCTTCAGGGAACGCGCCTCCTGACGATCTGATTCCGACGCACCGTGGGCTTTCAGCAACGCCTCGATTCCAGCGCGATCCAGATCGATGTCGTGATGTTCACCGTAAAACGGAAAGGTCCAGGCTATGAGCTCAAAGCTGTCCGGGTGGGACTGCATGTCTTCAGCACAGGCAACATTGATCCGTGCCATGCCCTCATGCAGGCAGCGAAGTAACTCGATTTGATGCGTTTTTGGCTCGGGCTTCGGCCGCAAACCGGGCACGAAGATGATTAACGGTAATGTCGTCAAGGCAGCTGGATCCTTCCAGTGGCATTTGCTGCCTGCAGCAGCAACCGCACGCCCGAAATCGATTCGACCGTCGCGTCCGGCTCGTCGAGGTGGTCCGGCCATTCGGCGGATGTTCGATTCACCCAGACCGTACGCATCCCGGCATCTCGCGCACCCTGGATGTCGGATTCGGCGTGATCACCGACATGCAGCGTTTCCTGCGGCGCCACGCCTGCCCGACGCACGGCAGTATCGAATATCGGGCGTGCCGGTTTTGCCACGCCTACATTGACGGCCGTTACGATATCATCGAACAAATCAGCGATTCCAATTTTGTGAAGGTTTGCGTTGCCGTTGGTAATTGCGATCACAACAAAATGCTGCGCGAGCCACTTGAGCTCACTCAAGACCTCGGGAAACAACTCTACTTCGTTACGTGCAGTATCAAACACACTGAATGCCGGCTCAACCATCTCCGCCGAATAACCAGAGTCCACAGCGATTCTTTCAAGCACTGTTTTTCTCATGAAGCGGAAGTCATGCGCCATATCCGGAAATTCATCGAACATCGACATGCGTAACTCCACGACATCTTCAGAATTCCAGCGCAGGGGGATGCGCGGGTAGTTCTCTCCAAGCCATTGCCACAGCAGAGATTCGGCGCGCCGGATGACCGGACCGATTTCCCACAAGGTATCGTCCAGGTCCATCGTAATGGCACGAATATTTTGCAACAGTGTCTCCGGCAGGCAACGGACACCATTGTCGTCATATAATGATCACAATCCAAGCAGGAATGACTATGAAATATCTCCATACGATGGTGCGCGTCGCAGATCTCGACAAGTCACTCGATTTTTATTGCGAAAAACTCGGCCTCAGGGAACTGAGACGTTACGACAATGATGGCGGTCGATTCACCCTGGTGTTTCTTGCCGCACCGGGTGATGACGAGGCACAAGTGGAACTAACCTATAACTGGGACCAGGAAGAATATGGCGAGGGCCGAAACTTCGGCCACCTCGCATATGCCGTTGATAATATTTACGAATCCTGCCAACGGCTGCTGGATGGCGGCGTCACGATCAACCGACCGCCGCATGACGGGAGAATGGCTTTTGTGCGCTCACCGGACAATATCTCGATCGAGCTGCTGCAAAAAGGCAATGCGCTTGCGCCTGCTGAGCCATGGATATCCATGGTGAATAGCGGACACTGGTAAGCAGTGCGCTGCGCTGCCTCTCTATGCAGCCGACGCCGGGTTGAGCGGTGGCAGATCTGCAGGTGCCGGGCCCGCGTCGTCGTCAGTCAGAACCGCAAACGACCGGAGCGCTTTCGCTATAGTCGCTCCATCCCAGTCACCGCCAGGCCCGTAACTCGCACTGCATAATTTATTGAGTTCGTTAGACAACGGCATGGAAACCCGCTTGCCCAGATCGCCGATATTGCGCGGCGAATCATCCGGCCACTGCAACCGGCCCCACTGAAGCAAGGCTGCTTTCAGCGCACCGGCGTCGCTTGCCAGCGCAGCCTTGCGGGCCGTTTTCAGACAGCGTGACTGCTGTTTGGGCAGCGGCAGGACTTCAGCCTCCTGGACTTTTTGTGTTGGCCGGCGTCTGCTCCACCACCAGGACACAAGTGTAAGCAACCAGACGACCAGCAAAGCCGCACTTACCTGTCGCCACAACTCGCTATGCACAACCACTGTCTCAACCGGTGCCGGCGCGTCTGTTGTCTCAACGGGCGGCACTACAATCGCATCCGGAGACGGCAATATTGTGAGTGTCGTTGCTGGCAAGCTTGCGATTTGCCACTCGCCTGTATCGACGTTCCACCAAGGCAGCGTAAGCTGCGGCAGCACGACGTCACCGGGAATCGAGCCAATCAGCGCGTACTGATCGCGTCGCAGTGCCCGGACGCCGGCCGCCCCTGCGACGGTTCGCAATTCCGGCTTGTCAGGGTAAACGCGAATTCCTGGAATCTCGGCAAACTCCAGTAGCGGAATCTGCGTTTGCAGCTGACCTGATGCAATAACTGTGACATGCCGCGTTACAGGCTCACCCGCTGGCAACCGATCCAGTTCCCTCGACCACTCCTGGCTAAGCTCCACCGAACTCGCCGGAAACCAGACCGCATCGGGATAGTCCACAGGCGGCGGCGGTATCGCGTTGACCACTACGGTCAGCGGATCCGACTGAAATACTTTACGACCGGTAATCCGGCCATTGCGCAATACTCGTGCCTCAAAGCGTGCGGGTGAAATCTGCAATTCGCCGCTTTCCTGCGGGAAAAAAGCATAGACACGCTCGATCACGTTGTAGGCTTTTCCATTCAACAACGCATCATAATTTTTTTCTTCGCCAGCAATCTCAACCAGCGTTTCCACCCCGGAAGATGCGGGCTCGCTCCAGCGAGGTTGTCGCGTTGCGACTGCACGAAACGTTTTGACGGTGTACAGGATCTGTGCCTGCACGTAGCTGTTTTCGCGATCTACCTCTGCCGAGATGAAAATGTCGGCCTCGCCCGGAACGGCAACCGACTGTGGCGCAACTGAGACCTGCACCGGGTTGCTTCGCTCAGCACCAATACTGACGGACGGAATCGTAAACTCGCCCTCTTTTTTTGCCATTAACACGTAGGACCAGGTCACGACTCTCTGTACATCACCATTCAGTATCGTCGTGTTGGTGACGTAACTTCGTGAGCCGACAAAGAAATCCTCATCGAGTCCTTCAATGTTCGGCTCGGCATCGATGTGTGAATCGACAGTCAGCTTCAAAATAAAGGATTCATTCAGCTCGACCGACGCACGATCGACGGTCGCAATCACTTCAGCCATCGCTGGCACGCCGAACAAGAATATTGCCACCACCACTGCTCTTGCTGTCTTAGCCGTTCTACTCATGCTTACCATGGCTCCACATCGTCATCGGGCCAGACGCTGTTGCCGTCCTGGTCTCTGCCCTGTCGTTGATATTGATATCTGAATTTGCGTCTTAGAAGCCCGCCCGGATCATTTTCGACCCTTCGCAGCCATTGCTCCATCGCCTGAGTCTGTTCCTGCGCTCGTCGCATGGCCTCTGCCTGTGCCTCGGACATTTCATGAGCTTCTGAATCGTCTTGCTCGCGCTCTGCAGCTTCGGCCGCGGCACGCTCCAGCTCTTCCTGCATGGCTTGCAAATCGTCCTGATCTGTCTCCTGATCTTTCCGGCCCGCGTCGTTTTCCTCGGACTCGTTGCCAGGGTCGCCGCTAGCGCCTTCCTGGCTTTGCTGATCGGAGTCACTATCGGCATCGGACTGTTGAGACTGCCCGCCGGAGTCCGAATCAGACTGTTGGCCTTCCTGCTCACTTTGTGCCTGTTGTTGTTGCAACATTTTTTCGACGAGATCACGATTGTAAATCGTGTCTTCGTCCGCTGGAGTTTGTTCCAGCGCCTGATCGTATGCATCGATCGCAGATTCAAACTTGCCCGTACGTGCCAGGGCATTGCCAAGGTTATACAGACTGTCGGCGTCGTCGCCCTCAGCGAATACGGCGGCGCTCGATGCGTAGCTGCCTGACTCGTACTCCGACACCGCCTGCCAGCGCGGATCCTCAAACAGTTCAGCTGCTTCTTGCGGCAGCCCCTGATCCAGTTTCTTCTGGCCCTGCTGGTTTCTGTTCAACCACAGGTCGTCCCAGCCGAATGCGTGTACTGGCTCTGTCATTGGCAACATGAAAAACGCGAGACCGATCACCAGGCCTCGACGAAACGCCAGCGCCGCGATTGGCAGCAGTAATAGAAGTAGCCAGGGACCTTCCTCGCTCCACTGATCCGTTGCGAGTGACTGACCGGCACCCGCCCCGCTCGCGACGTTTCCGGAGAGCAATGCTTTGATGTCGCTGTTGTCCGTGGTCATTATCGTATACCGGCCGCGACCTGCTGCGGCGAGCCGGCGCAGCTGATTCGCCTCAAGCCTGGGCACCGCGATGTTGCCGGAGCGATCCTTCACGAAGCCACCTCCGGCGCGCGGGATCGGCGCACCTTCACTCGTTCCTACGCCGAGAACTGACAAGGTATAACCAACATCGACCAGTGCCCTAGCGGCAGACTCCGCCTCCGGAGACGTGCCTCCGTCCGTAATCAACAAGACCTCGCCGAAAGCGGCACCGGCCTGCTCCAGGAGTTGCCGGCCTTTGTTGATAGCCGCTACCGGGTAACTACCGCGGCTCGGCATGATATCGGTACTAAGGCTATTGACGAGAGCCGCGACGGTATCGGTGTCTGTGGTCAGCGGTGTCACCGTAAATGCGTTCGACGAAAATACGACCAGCGCCGTTTGACCGCTTTTTCGTTCTGCCAGGATGTCGAGTATTTTCAAACGAGCACGCGTCAGGCGGCTCGGTGACACGTCCTGTGCATCCATCGACCTGGACAGATCCAGCGCAATGACGACCGCCTGGTCGGATCGGAAAACCGGCTGCTCGATTCGGCTCCAGCTTGGACCAGCCAGTGCCAGCGTGGCCAGCGCGCCGCCCAGCGCAAGCAACCACCAGCGATAAGAAAGGCCGCTGTTCGGCTTCGCAGACAAAACGTATGGCAACAGAGCAGGTGAAACGACTCTCTGCCAGCTACCAGGCGCCAACTGCCTGCGTGCAAGCACCAGGGTTACGAGCAGTATGAAAGGCAATGCCCATAACCACTCCGGCCGCAGAAAATGAAATTCAGCCGACATCGAATTTCACTCCGGTCTGCCTTGCGATTCTCACCCCGGCCAGAATATTGAGCGAGGCAAGAAACGACGCCAGTGCCAGCGCGCCCGCAAGCGGCCAGTAATACAGTGACTTGACGGGACGAAAACCGGCCTCCGGCTCTTCGACTGGCTCCATCCTGTCGAGAATTCGATAAATCTCCTGCAGCGCAGCCGTGTCCTTCGCGCGAAAGTAGCGGCCACCGGTCAGCTCCGCGATTTTGCTTAGTGTTTCTTCATCAAGATCAGCGGACGGGTTGGTTCGGCGCGTCCCACCGAGCAGCGAGTTTACGAGCATACTGTCGGCACCAATACCGATTGTGTATATGCGCAGCCCGATTTGTTGTGCAAGCTCAGCGGCACGAATCGGCAGAACTGCTCCGGCGGTGTTAGCGCCGTCGGTCAACAGAATCAGAACCTGTTCGTCAGCATTCGCGCCCTGCTCATGGATGCGTTTGACTGCTAATGTGATGGCATCACCGATCGCAGTTTTCTCACCTGCAAGACCAATAAACGCTTCCATCAGAAGTACTTTGACCGTTTCACGATCAAGGGTAAGCGGTACCTGAAGATAGGCTTTTTCGCCAAACAGAATCAGTCCGATCCGATCGCCCTTGCGTCGCGAAATAAAATCACTTGCGACTGCCTTGGTCGCGGTCAGCCGATCAACTGAGCGGTTACCCAGCTCGAAGTCCTTGGCATCCATGCGGCCGGAAAGATCGACCGCCAGCATCAGGTTGCGGCCCGACACCGGGACGTCGAGTTCATCGCCAATGCGCTCCGGGCGAGCACTTGCGAGTACCAGCAAAATCCAGGCGATCACCATCAACCAGAAGCGCCAGTTCAGTAACTGCCCGACTTCCGAATGTTCGTTCAGCAGAGCGAATCCTGTCAAGCTTGGAACCTTCAGGCCGGCGTCCGCGTTTCCGGTCATCGCCGGAACCAGCTTCCGTACGATCAGCGGCAACGGCAA
>PVMK01160137.1_pt1 | contig 51608 bp, 53 predicted proteins | sample 1853481 | NCBI WGS metagenome assembly PVMK01 (sample SAMN08533507, study PRJNA380276) | Marine sediment metagenome, whole genome shotgun sequencing project.
CGCAATGTGCAGGCCATCGAGAGTTCCGAATCTCTGTCGGATCGTGAGGCAGTCGAGGAGCGCCTGTGTTGGATGCTGATGGGCACCGTCGCCGCCGTTGACGATCGGGATGTCCAACCATTCCGCGAGCCTCCACGGTGCCCCTGTCGCCTTGTGCCGCACGACCATGAGGTCGACGCCCATCGCTCGCACGGTCAGGACCGTGTCCCTGAGCGACTCACCCTTGGAGAGGGAGGAGGTTCCAGGCGAGAACGACATCGTGTCGGCGGACAACGCCTTCGCTGCCTTCTCGAACGACAGCCTCGTGCGAGTTGAGGCCTCGAAGAACATCATCGCAACGGTCTTGCCCCTCAGCGCCGGAACCTTCGGGATCGGACGGGTGAGTACTTCTGCGAACTCATCGGCGTCATCGAGAAGCGATTCGATGGTGACCCTGTCCAGACCCTCGGTGGTGAGCAGGTGGTTCATGCGTCGGATTCACTCCCGACCCAGACGCCGTCTTCATCGTCGATCGGTTGCATCCGAACCGACACGTGTTCCGTGATGGATGTTGGGATGTTCTTGCCAACGAAGTCGGCACGCACGGGTAACTGCCGATGGCCGCGGTCAACGATGACTGCGAGTTGCACCGTCGCTGGCCGGCCAAGGTCCGCCAGGGCATCGAGCGCAGCCCGGATCGTTCTCCCCGTGAAGAGGACATCATCGACGAGCACGACGTCGGCACCGTCGATCGGTTTCGGAATGTCCGTTGGGCCAATGCGTGTGCGTGGGCGTGTGTCGAGGTCATCTCGGTACATCCCGATGTCGAGCGATCCCGCTACGACCCGTTCGCCCTCGATGTCCGTGAGCGCCTCCGCGACCCGGTCAGCGAACGGCCTTCCTCTCGTTGGGATGCCGAGGATCAGAACGTTCGCGACACCCTGATTCCGTTCGACGATCTCGTGAGCGATTCTCCGTACGACCCGACCGAGATCGTCCGCGTCCATACCCTTGCGCCTGGGGGTGCCTCTCCGATACAAGAAATGCCGTGCACCTGTGCGCACGCCGTTCTGCTTTTCATCATCGATCTCCATCCTTGCCGCCTCACAGGACCGGCTTAAAGGTCGGTGTCGAGCGTCAGCCTACTACGACTCGTCATCCTCACTTGTGCGGCTGCTTGCGGCAACTCCGGAGAGCACGCCGTTGATGAAAGCTCCGCTACCAGCCGTCGAGTACGCCTTCGCCAATTCGACGGCCTCTGAGATGATGATGGCCACCGACAGGTCGGTGAACATGAGTTCGTACGAACCGATCCGGAGGATGTTTCGGTCCACAACGGCCATGCGGTCCATGCGCCATGACGTTGATGCGTCCTCGATAGCGAGGTCGATCTCCTCACGGTTCTCCCACACACCGTTGGCCAGGGTCGTAACGCGATTCGAGAATCCATCCACATCGGGTTCGTCGAGCGATCGAGAGTCCGCGGCGTAGAGGATGCCAAGGGCCTCGGAACGGGCTTCGGTCTTCACTTCACCCTTGTGATGTAGTCGCCTGTGCGGGTGTCGACTTTCAACACGTCCCCCTGTTCGATGAAGAGGGGCGCCTGGATGATCCTTCCGGTACTCAACGTGACGGGCTTCGTGGCCCCCGACACCCTGTCACCCTTGATCCCCGGCTCGGTGAAGGTCACCTCGAGTTCCACCGAGGCAGGCAACTCGATGTCAACCGGGGTGCCCTCGAACATCGCGATCCTCACGGTCATTCCATCGGCCAGGAAACCGGCCGCGTCACCGACGAGTGCCTCGTCGATGCTCTGCTGCTCGTACGTCTCGCCGTCCATCACGTTGAACCCGAGATCGTCCTTGTAGAGGAAGGTGAAGTCTCTGCGATCGATCCGTGCTTTGGGAACGTTCTCCCCCGCTCTGAACGTGCGATCGATGACAGCGCCCGTCCTCGCGTTCTTGAGCTTCATGCGGACGAACGCTTTGCCTTTCCCTGGCTTGACATGCTGGTACTCCGTCACCGTGAACAGGCCCTCTGGCAGGTTCAGCGCCATGCCCGGTCTGACGTCATTGGTTGAGATCACAGTCGTTTCCCTTCGGGTCGGCTTCAGCCGCCCAGCCCGATTCCTTCGAATGCCGCCCGTACGGTAGCGTCGTCGGCGGTGACGACGACAGGGTCCTCGAACGCCCTGAGCAGCACGAAGCGAAGTCCCGTGGCGTCCCTCTTCTTGTCGAGTGCGACGAGCGCTCTGACTTGTTCGACCTGGAGATCCGGCGGACTACTGGTCGGAAGGCCGACCTCTGCGAGGAGGCTGTGCTGACGCTCGCGTCCGTCGAATCCGAGTGCGAACTCGGACGCCGCACCTGCTGCGACCATCCCGATGGCGACAGCTTCTCCATGGCTCATGCCGCCCGCAACCTCGATGGCGTGTCCGATCGTATGGCCGTAGTTGAGGTTCGCTCGCCGTCCCTGTTCGGTGAAGTCCTCGTTCACGACCGCTACCTTCACCGCGACCGAGCGATTGACGACGAACTCGAGATCGACATCCGTGGGGTTCGTCTCGTACGCCTCCGCGATTTGCATGTCGCCTATGAAACCGGTCTTGATCGCCTCGGCGGCCCCCTGGATCTTGTGGCGCGTGGGTAGGCCATCGAGTGTGTCAACGTCTATCAGGACCGAGCGTGGATGAACGAAGACGCCAGCGAGGTTCTTGCCATCGACGTTGACTGCTGTTTTGCCTCCAATGGCAGCGTCGACAGCCCCGAGCACGGTGGTCGGAACGTACATGGCTCGTACGCCCCTCAGGTACGTTCCAGCGACGAAGCCTGCCACATCTGTCAATGCACCGCCGCCCACTCCCATGACCAGGTCGTCCCTCGTGAATCCGCTTGCGTTCATCATCCGGTAGACGTCTTCAACCACACTCAACTGCTTTGCAGCCTCACCGTCAGGCAACGTGTATCCGGTGACGTCCACGCCGGCAGCTTGCATCTCGATGGAATATCGATCAGCGAGATCCGTGGTGCTCGGTTGACACAGGATCGCCGCTCTCACATGCGATGATGTCCGCGCGGCCAGTTCCGACGCCAGGCCGCGACCCACGAGGATCTCCGATACTTCGGCACCTTCGTCGAAGATCACGTGACGTTGCACATCACCACCTCCTCGGCCACGATGTCTGGTGACTTACCGTCTGTGTCGACAGTGACGTCGGCAGCGCCTTCGTATGAAGCCCCGCGACTCGTCGCGAGATCAGACAACGAGGACGCATCGGCGGCAAGCGGCCGGTCATCGGCGTCTCCGATCCTGTCTGTGATCTCGGCCGTCGAGGCAGTAAGCAACACGAGTGTCCCGGTCCGACGCATGATCTCCACATTCGAGGGCCGCAGAATGGAACCTCCACCCGTCGAGATCACAGACGGATCGCCTTCGGCAAGTCTCGCAAGCACCATGGATTCCATCTCCCTGAAACGCTCCTCACCAGCCTGGAACAGCTCCGGAATCGTTCTCCCGGTGTGCACCATGATCTCCGTATCGAGGTCGGAGAACGGACGGCTGAGCTGTTCCGCCACCAAGGCTCCGACCGTGGTCTTCCCCGTACCCATCATCCCGATTATCCAGATGTGGCCCATCTCAGAACTCGGAGAGCCGGCCACGGTATGCCCGGTCTGCGGACTGCACATCGCCAACGGTATCCCCGCCGTACTTCCGAAGCACCTCGTTGGCGAGGACGTAGGCCACCATCTGCTCAGCAACGACGCCCGCCGCGGGAACAGCACACACGTCGCTCCGCTCCCTGAACGCCTTCTCTGGCTCCTTCGAGTTGACGTCGACCGTGCCGAGCGGACGCATCAAGGTTGCGATCGGCTTCATCATCGCACGCACAGACAGAACCTCTCCGGTCGTCATGCCACCCTCGAGACCACCCGCTCGATTCGAGCTTCTCCCGAACGCTCCATCCTCGATAGTGATCTCGTCGTGCGCCGCCGAACCACGGCTCCGCGACTGCGCAATGCCATCGCCGATCTCCACCGCCTTGATCGCCTGGATGGACATGACCGCGCCGGCGAGCAGTCCATCGAGTTTGCGATCCCAATGCACGTGACTTCCGAGACCTGGGGGCAGGCCGTAAGCAAGGACTTCGACCGTTCCGCCCAACGTGTCCCTGTCGGCTTTGGCGGCTTCGATCTCAGCGATCATCGATGCTTCCACGTCGGAGTCGAACGCTCTCACGTCAGAGGCATCGATCGCGGCCAGGTCGGCAGGCTGTGGGCGTGATGCAGTCGCCGGTACCGACACTTGACCGATGGACACGACATGGGAGAACACGTCGATCCCTATCGCACGAAGGACCTGTTTCGCGAGGTAACCCACGACGGTTCGAGCTGCGGTCTCTCTGGCCGAGGCTCGTTCGAGTATGTCACGGGCATCATGGGTGTCGTACTTCTGCATCCCGACGAGGTCCGCATGTCCCGGTCTGGGCGAGGTCTCACGCTTTGAGGACTGGCCGGGCTCGGGCGACATCTCTTCTCGCCATCGTGGCCACTCCGTGTTCCGTATGAGGACGCTCACAGGTCCGCCAAGCGTCTTTCCGAACCGCACACCGCCGAGTATCTCCAGTTCGTCGCGTTCGAGTCGCATTCGCGCCCCACGCCCATATCCCAGGCGACGTCGCGCCAGTTCGTCGCCCAGCGCGCCGGAGGACACCTCAAGGCCGAACGGAAGGCCTTCTACGGTCGCGACGAGCCCGGGACCGTGCGACTCGCCTGAAGTGATGAAACGAAGCATGACAAAGAGCGTAGGGCGGTGGTGCGGTGTGCGTGAGGTTACCCGGCACCTCGGAAATGAGCGGGGACAACAGCCTGCAGTAGTACGTCGTACGTATGACGTAGTACGACCCAGATCAGAGGGGAGAACAGGCTGCAGCACAACTTCTGGGTCGTACAACTTCTGGGTCGTACTACCTACTACTGCTGGGTCTCTCCCAGCCCGTCAGCCCTGGTACCAATCGCTGATGGCTGAGCCCCACAAGGCCGCAATGAGGCCCGCCACGATCATGAAAGGGCCAAAGGCGATCGCGTCCTTGCGACCCCGAAGTCGTGTTGCCAGCAGGATCAATGAAACCGTGCCTCCGATCAGAAATGCCCCAACACCCGCGACGAGCACGTGATCCCAACCAAGAAATCCGGTGAACGCCCCGATCAGGATTGCGAGCTTCACGTCGCCGTAGCCGAGGCCGCCCCGTGCGATGAGGGCAAGGACGTACATCACCCCGAAGTAGGCACCGGCTCCCCCTGCAGCGGTGACCAAGGAGCCCGAGTCCTGATCCAAGAGCCATCCGGCTGCAAGAAGTGGAACGCTCACGGCCACCGCCCTGGCGAGTATCCGGTTGGGGATCAGTTGCGTATCCACATCGGTAACGAACAGCAACACATTTGCCGATGCGAAAACGCTGTACGCGGGCCAGACCCACAGCGATGGAAGGGTAAAAGCCATGGCTGCGACGAGAACAGGCGTCGCTATGAGCACGGCGAGATTCGAACGACGTTGCGGATGTCGGTGCTGGGTGCACGCCAGGGTCAAGAGACCAAGTGATGCACCGCACTCAGCACAGATCGGCTCCATCCAACGATCAGTGCCGAAGAGCCTATGGGCATCAGACTCAGCGATGATTCGCCTCGCGGCGAGGACGCCGAGAGGAAGAGATACAACGAGCACGATCCACATGTTCAGCGAGCTTACGATGCGACCAAGCGCATTCTGTGCATCATCACGACGATGAACTGCCCCGTGCTGCCTCGTAGAACGCCTCGATCGGCGCCTCCGCGCCTGTGAACAACGTGAACGCCTCAAGCGCTTGGCCAACGAGCATGTCGATACCGTCGGCGTGCCCAAGTCTGTGGGCGGTTGCGTAGGCGACAGAAGGCGTTTCGTTGGGGCCGTACGCCATATCGATGACGGCCGAGGCAAGCACGAGCACCCCGAACGGGAGCTCCTCGCCATGCATTCCGACCGGTGTCGCGTTCACTACGGCTGCTCCGGCGACACCCTCGCCCCAGGGAACGACGACACCGTTGACACCGGTTCGTGCGAGCACAGCTCCTGCGGCATGCTGATCTCGGGACGACACGAACAATCGGCGATCGTCGAGGGCGACAAGTGCGGCGGCTGCGGCGCCGCCTGCTCCGAGAACGAGCGCGGGCGCTGTCCCGGCGTCGGCCGCGGCGATGGCGAACCGGACGCCAGCGACGTCCGTGTTCGTGCCGGTCAACACCCCATCTGCGGCGGTGATCGTATTCACGGCGTGTGTGCGGTCGGCAAGACCTGTTCGGACATCGACAGCTTCGTACGCATGCGTCTTGTGCGGCATGGTCACGCTCACGCCGGCGAGATCGCCGGAACGAAGCATGGCCTCGACGGTGTCGAAGTCGTCGATCGGCGTGGGGATGAACTCGAAACTCGCCTCGATGTTCCTCGTCCGGAATCCTGCGGTATGGATCGCGGGAGAACGTGAGTGGCTCACGGGGTCGCCCACGATCCCGAACCTCATGGCAGCACCCCTGCAGCCTTTGCAGCTCTCACGTTCGCCTGATGTTCGTCGTAGGTCACAGCGAAGGCGTGGGAACCGTCGTCGGACTTCAGCACATAGAACAGGTAGTCGGTGTCGGACGGATGAACGGCAGCGACGAGGCTCAACTCAGAGACAGTGCCGATCGGCGTCGGAGGAAGCCCGTCGATGAGATAGGTGTTGTACGGAGACGGCGTCTTCAGGTGTTCGGCGAGCACCTGACCCGGGTTCGATCCCAGGGCGTAGATCACCGTCGCATCGATCTGTAAACGCATCGGCACGCCGAGTCTGTTGTGGACCACACTCGATATCAGGCGCCTGTCTTCGTCGGTGCCTGCCTCGCGCTCGACCAGTGAGCCGATCACCAGCGCCTCGTACCGGCTTATGCCTACGTCTTCGATACCAGACCAGTCAACCGCCTCGAACCGACGCACCATCTCATCGGACATGTTCTGGAGTATGGCGACCGTGCTGGATCCCTCGGGGAGCTGATATTTCGCCGGATACAACAACCCTTCCCATCGCTGCAGCTCCGTGACATCGTCAACCGGGTCAGGCAGATAGGGGGACGACACGGAGCCGTCAACAAGTGCCTCTATGAAGTCCTGTTCGGTGTGCTCCGTCCGGGCGGCCAATTCGGCCGTGATCCTCGACACGGTCCAACCCTCGATGATCGTGATCGTCTTCGCGTCGGCGGAGGTACCGCCCTCGAGGAGGAGACGCAAGACCTCGACTCCCGTCATCCCGGTTTCAAGGTCGTATGTGCCTGCCTGGAGTTTCTCCTCGACCCCCGCATCGCTCGCGGCCGCCTCTATCTCGGCGTACGGAACCACGCCCGCAGCGGCGAGGGAGCCATATATGACAGAGGCAGACGACCCTGGTGCAACAACAACCGTTACAGGCGTGCCTTGCTCGACGTCGTTGGCAGTCGGAGACGACACAAGTCCAGCGAATACGTTGGCGAGTAGCACGAGGGCCAAGACGCCCACAGCGGCCGTACCGCCGATGAGCAGCAGCTTCGTACGCAGCGATGGACCTTCTTCACTCGTCGTTGGCATCGTGTGACCTTCTGTCGAGAAACGACTGCAACATCACCGCTGCTGCAACCTGATCTCGCTTTTCCTTTCTCGACTTCCGGCTTACTCCGCCCTCTATGAGCGCCGCCTCGGCGGTTCGGGACGTGAAACGTTCATCCTGGAGCTCGACCGTCAACCCAGTCGCGTCGTTCACCAGAGCCGCAAAGTCCCTCGCTGCCTGAGCCGAGCGACCTTCCGATCCATCCAGGTTGATCGGAAGCCCCACGACGACGATCGCTATCTCGTACTCGTCGCGAATGTCTCGCAGATTCTGTTCGACATCCTCGGTCTTCCTGTCAATGAATCGGACCGGTGATGCAATGGTACGAGACACGTCGGATACCGCGACTCCTATGCGTCGCTCGCCCGGATCGAGACCGAGGACCCTGCCCGTCACGATGAAGTGAGGGCGCTCCGAGATGCCTGCGTTGCGCTGTCGAGTGCGTCGTCCATGGCCTCGGCATTCGGGCCACCGGCCTGTGCGAGAAGCGGGTCCGGGCTGGCACCCCCGCCGAGCGCCTTGGCTCCGACACCCGCGATCTCTCCTGCGGAGATGCCGGTCTCTGCGAGATCGTCCGTGATGAAGACGATGAGCGCTGCTTTCCCGTCCGTGACCGTTCCGAGGACGCCGATCCCGGAGTCGACACGATCCCGGATCTGGAAGACGAGCGATCTGAGACCGTCTCCGCCGATGCCGTCGACCCTGCCAACAACCAGCGTTGCGGAACCCAGAACCTCAGCTCCCTTGATGAGGGTCTCGGCTGCGCCAGCGCGGTCCCGCTCCTCGAACTCCCCCAGTCTGGCCTCCGTTGCCTTGAGTTGATCGGTGAGAGAGCGCGCCGTGTCGACGACTCGCGCCGGGTCGGTCTTCAGCACGCCTGCCACTGCACCGAGTGTCGCACGGAGATCGCTCAAGTGGTCGTACGCTGCCGATCCGGTCAGAGCCTCGACCCTCCGGATGTTCGATCCGACCGAACCCTCGCTCACGAGCACGAGCGGTCCGACCTGGCCTGTTGATGGCACATGCGTCCCACCACAGAACTCGGTCGAGAAGCCGCCGGTCGTCACAACCCTGACTGACTCTCCGTACTTGTCCCCAAAGAATGCGAGGGCACCCATCTTCTCAGCTTCCGCCTTGGACGTCTCGACGGTCGTGACGGCTTCATTGGCGATGATCTTCTCGTTGACGACCTTCTCGATGTGATGCAGGGCGTCCGTTTCGACCTGCTCGAAGTGGGAGAAGTCGAACCGCAACCTGTCCGGTGCCACGAGCGAACCGGCCTGATGGACATGATCTCCGACAACGTCCCTCAGTGCCCAGTGCAGGATGTGCGTTCCCGTGTGGTTCTTGCGCGTCCGTTCTCTCCGCAGTGCGTCGACCACGAGTTCAGCATCCTGACCGGTCTGCACAGAGCCTTTCGTGACTTTCACCCTATGGCCATGGACTCCAGGTAGCGCATATTGCGTGTCGAGAACGACGAGGCTGCCTGTCTCCGTTTCGATGGTTCCCGTGTCGCCTACCTGACCACCGGACTCGGCGTAGAAGGGTGTGACATCAGCGAAGATCTCTACCTCCATGCCCTCGACGGCCTTGTCGACCTGTGTGCCATCGTGCAGTATCGAGAGGATGGTCCCGTGCGCATCCAGATGGTCGTAACCGACGAACTCCGACTGGTCTACAGAACCAAGCAGGGATCGATACGTCTCCGCTTCGGCGCCCGTGTGTTCCTTCTTGAACGCCGTGCGCGCACGCTCCTTCTGCTGGTTCATCTCCGACTCGAAACCTTCCCTGTCGACCGACAGCCCACGGTCGGCAGCGATCTCCTCGGTGAGTTCGATCGGGAAGCCGAAGGTGTCGTGCAGTTTGAACGCAGTAGGGCCGAGGATCTCACCGCCTTCGCCCACGTCTGAGATTGCCGTTTCGAGGATCTGTTCTCCCGCTGCCAACGTCCTGAAGAATCCGTCTTCTTCTCGCTCGGCGACCTCGGTGATGAAAGATCGTCGCTCTTTGATCGCCGGGAAGGCATCGCCCATCTCTGCCACGGTCACGTCGATGAGGTCTCCCACAATCGGGCCCGTCGCCCCGAGCAGCTGGGCATGCCTCACCGTTCGCCGAATCAATCGTCTCAGTATGTATCCCCGACCCTCGTTCGACGGCACGACACCATCCGAGATCAGGAACGTGAAGCCACGCGCATGGTCCCCGAGGATCCGCAGCGACACGTCGGTACGGCCATCTACACCGTACGTCTCGGACGTACGGTTCTCTCCGACGGCCATGATCGATCGGATCGTGTCCGTGTCGAACACCGTGTCGACGTTCTGGAGAACCATCGCCACACGTTCGAGGCCGAGTCCTGTGTCGATCGACTTCGCCGGAAGGTTGCCGACCACGTTGAAGGGCCTGTCCTGTATGTACTGCATGAACACGAGGTTGTAGATCTCGACGAACCGCTCTTCATCCACGATCGGCCCACCATCGGGTCCCCACTCGGATCCCCGGTCGAAGAAGATCTCAGATGACATCCCGGCTGGGCCGGCAACGCCCATCTCCCAGAAATTCTCGTCATTGCCCCTGCGTTGGAGACGGTCAGGGCGGACACCGACACCGTCAAGCCAGATCTCAGCGGCCTCGTCGTCATCGTCATGCACCGTGAACCAGAGCAACTCGGGATCGATCCCGTACGTCTCCGTGAGGAGTTCGTAGGCAAGGGGTATCGCTTTCTCCATGAAGTAGTCACCGAACGAGAAGTTCCCGAGCATCTCGAAGAACGAGAGGTGTCTGGCCGTCGAGCCGAGGATCTCAAGATCGACGGTCCTCAGACACTTCTGGCTGCTGACGGCACGCAGGTACGGAGGCGTCTCTTCGCCAAGCAGGTACGGCTTGAACGGCACCATTCCCGCAACCGTGAGGAGCAGCGAAGGATCGATAGGGATAAGCGACGCAGACGGGACCACCGTGTGGTCACGGTCGCCATAGAAGTCGATGAAGGCGCTGCGAATGTCGTTGGTGTTCATTAGGGATTCGAGGTTAGCGATGCGATGCCGATCAGCCGCTCGGGTCGCTGGCCGGTGGCTCAGCGGAGCGTTGGAGCACTCGACCCGCAGCCTCGACGACATCCGCCCCCATGGACACGCCCACGCGGGCCACGCCCTGGGCGTCGAGTCTCTCCTTCATGGCCCGGGCGCGCTTCACGATCACGACTCCAATCGCACATGCGACGAGGAAGCCGTACAGGAACCAGCGGAGACGGGCGAGCATGGTCAGAAATTAGTACGTGAGCGACCCCTACGTCCGTGGTCGCTTGCCAAGTATCTTGTCGATCTTCTCGAGGCGATCCGAAAGCTCGCTCTCGAGGCCGACGGGCTTCGGGACGTACACGAGCGAATCCTCGAGTCCGTCAGGAAGGTACTGCTGCGCCACAACCGCCAACGGATCGCTGTGCGGATACACGTATCCGACTCCGAATCCGAACTCCTTGTCGCCCTCAGTGGCCCCCGACCGAAGATGTGGTGGGACCTCTCCCTGGTTCTCGGACAGCACAAGTTCCTTTGCTGCGCCGATCGCCTGTTTGACAGAGTTGGACTTCGGCGCAAGCGATAGATAGAGCGCGGCGTGCGACATCGCGAAGTTCGCCTCGGGAAGACCCACCACCTCAACCGCACGGAATGCGTCGATCGCGATCGTCAGGGCACTCGGATCAGCAAGACCGATGTCCTCGCTGGCGAAGATGATCATCCGACGGGCTACGAACTTAGGATCCTCGCCTGCCTCGATCATCGTCTCGAGCCAGTACATGACGGCGTCAGGATCCGATCCCCGGAGTGACTTGATGAACGCCGAGATGACGTCGTAATGACGATCGCCAGCGCGGTCGTATCGGACGATCCTCCGCTGGAGTGCCTCCTCTACGACGTCGATACCGATGGTGTCCTCCCCACGACCAGCTGCGATGGTCGCTGCTATCTCTAGTCCGTTCAGCGCGAGTCGTGCGTCTCCGCCCACCCGTGCGGCGAGGGCATGGCGAGCTTCATCGGTCATCTCGACATCGGCAACGCCTCGCATGGAGTCGTCCAACGCGATCGCGATCAACTCCTCCACTTCCTCGATGGACAGCGGTTCCGTTCGGAACACGGTCGCCCGAGATATCAACGGGGAGTTCACCTCGAAGAAGGGGTTCTCCGTGGTGGCCCCGATGAGCGTGACCGTTCCGTCTTCGACTCCCGGGAGCAGCGCGTCCTGTTGGGCCTTGGTGAACCGGTGGATCTCGTCAAGGAAGAGAACGGTGCGCCCCCTCCCCTCTCCGAGTCGAGAGTCTGCACGTGCGAGAACCTCGCGGACATCCTTGACTCCGGCACTGGTGGCCGACAACTGCTCAAATGCCCCGCCAACCTCCGCCGCAGCGAGACGAGCGAGCGTGGTTTTACCCGATCCGGGCGGTCCCCACATGATGATGGACACCAACTGCCCGGACTCGAGCATCGATCTGAAGGCTGCGCCCTCGCCAAGCAGGTGTTTCTGCCCGATCACCTCGTCGATCGTCCGAGGCCGCATGCGGGCAGGAAGCGGCGCCTGTACGCGTTTCGCCTCGTCGCGAACAGCGGCGAAGAGATCGTCGGAGGCCATCAGTCGTCGGGGCTCTCTTCCGCCTTCTCCCACGCTGTAAGAACATCAGGAGCCACACGGACACCGATCTCCTCCAGTTGTGCGTCGTCAACGCGGCTTGGAGAGCCCGTGAGCGGATCTGCACCCGACTGTGTCTTCGGGAAAGGAATGATCTCTCTGATGTTCGGCTCACCACGGAGGATCGAGACCATCCTGTCGATGCCGATGGCAAATCCGGCGTGTGGAGGTGTCCCATATCGGAGCGCCTCGAGAACCCAACCGAACCTGTCCTCAGCGACGTCCCTTGAGATCCCCATCACATCGAATACCGTCGCCTGCATCACCGGATCGTGGATCCTCACGCTCCCTGAACCAAGCTCCGTTCCGTTCAACACGAGATCGTATGCCTTGGACAGCGCCGTTTCCGGTGATTCGAGCAGTTCTGTGAGATCCGCGGGAGCCGTGAACGGGTGGTGGGCCGGTGAAAGCCCACCGTCGTCATCGACATCGAAGACCGGGAAGTCGACCACGAACAGGAACGCAAGTTCGTCATGACCCTCGGGCCTACCGACCTGCAACCGGAGCTGGCCGAGGACGTCAAGGACGACCTTGCTGGAATCAGCAACGATCAGGAGCGTGTCACCAGGCTCGGCTTCGAGTGTCGTCTTGATGCTCTCGAGTTCGCCATCTGCCAGGAACTTCGCGACGGGAGACCGGAGCGACCCGTCTTCCTCCACCACCATCCACACCAAGCCCTTGGCTCCAGCCTCGATGGCGCTGGTGACGAGTGCATCAAGCCCAGAACGGGCCAGTCCGAGTGCACCTGCGTTGATGCCCCTGACGGATCCGCCGCCCGAAAGGACGCCTGAGAACGCGTTGAATTCGGTATCAGAGAAGACTTCAGAAAGGTTCGTGATGTTCATACCGAAGCGGATATCTGGTTTGTCGGTCCCGTACCGCTCCATGGCGTCGGCGTGCGTCATCCGAGGGATCGGAGTCTCGATCGTTTCGTCTCGGAGGTCGGAGACGACGCGCACGACGATGCTTTCGAGGACATCAAGGACATCGTCCTGGCCCCAGAAGGATCCTTCGAAGTCGAGCTGGGTAAATTCGATCTGCCGATCAGCGCGGAAGTCCTCATCCCGGTAGCACCTGGCCACCTGGTAGTACCGCTCGACGCCACCGATCATCAACAACTGCTTGAAGAGTTGCGGGGATTGCGGCAGCGCATAGAAGTGGCCCTGCCGCAGCCTGGATGGCACCAGCATGTCCCTCGCACCTTCAGGTGTCGAGGCGATCAAGGTCGGAGTCTCCACTTCCAGGAATCCCCCCTCGTCCATCACTTCACGCATGGCCCGGATCGCCTTCGACCGCGCCTTCAAGTTGTCCGCGACGCGCTGTCTGCGCAAGTCGAGGTAGCGATACTCAAGGCGCTTTCCCTCATCGATGTCCGTTCTCCCATCGAGGGGAAACGGCAGTGGTTCCGACGGGCTGAGGACGGAGAGTTCCGCAGCGGAGACTTCTACCGCACCCGTGGGCAGTTCGGAGTTCACGGTTCCCTCGGGACGCGGCCTGACCGTTCCCTTGATCTGGACACAGAACTCGAGTCTGAGTCCGTGCAACACATCTTCCGGAGCGGGTGTGTCTTCGGGGTTGAGCACGACCTGCACGACGCCCGAGGCATCGCGGAGGTCGATGAAGATCACCCCGCCGTGATCTCTTCTTCTCGCCACCCAACCGGCGAGGATCACATCCGAGCCATCATCAGCCGAACGCAGCGTTCCTGCGCCGTGCGTCTTCATCTGGCCTGAAGCCATGCAGCGATCTCCTTCGTGCTTCTCACCGATTGCTCTCCCGTGCTGAGTTCCTTTGCGGTGACTTCACCATTCGCCCACTCTTCGCCAACGACGAGTGCTACCCGTGCACCCCGTCTGTCGGCAGCCTTGAACTGTGCCTTCACTGAGCGGGTACCGACCGTCCAATCTGCACGGATCCCCTCGCGTCGGAGGTTCGACAGGAAGACAGCAGCGTCTCCCCGAAGTTCGTCGTCGGCGACAACGATGAAGGCGTCGAGTGAGGATTCCGCACCAGCATCAGCGTTCCCTTCCGAGGCATCCTCGAGTGCCAGCAGGATGCGGTCTATGCCCATCGCAAGTCCTACTCCGGGCGTCGGACTGCCTCCGAGCAACGCAAAGAGCCCGTCGTATCGGCCTCCACCGCCAACACTGCTTTGCGCGGCGCCGTACCCTTTCGGGACGTACTCGAAGACCGTGCGGTTGTAGTAGTCGAGCCCACGAACGAGCTTGTTATCGATCGTGTACGGGATGTCGAGCCGTTCCAGGCCCCTGCGTACGTCCGCAAAGTGCGCGGCTGCTGCTTCCCCAAGATGGTCGAGAGGTACCGGTGCATCAGCCACAACCTCTGCGTCAGCCTTCGAGTCAAGTACGCGCATCGGATTCGTGTCGATGCGCTTCCTGGCGTCGTCCGAGAGTTGGCCCTCTCGCGAGCGCAGGAACGACTGGAGCTCGGTTCGGAACTGGGTGCGGTCAGACGGATCGCCGATCGAGTTCAGGCGAACGTCGATGTCGGTAACGCCCATCGCCTCGAGGTACCGGAAGCCGAACTCGATGACCTCCACATCAGCGTCAGTGGACTCTGTGCCGAAGTACTCGATACCGCCCTGATAGAACTGCCGTGTTCTCCCCTTCTGTGGCCGTTCGTACCGAAACATGGGGCCCCAGTAGGAGCCTTTGATCGTCGTCGAGACGCCACCTGCTTGGATCGCGGCTCTGACGACGGAAGCTGTCGCCTCCGGCCGCAGGGTGACACTTCGACCGCCCTGGTCCTCGAACGTGTACATCTGCTTCTCGACCACCTCGGTGTCTTCTCCCACCCCGCGAGCGAAGAGTTCCGTCTGCTCGAAGATCGGTGTGAGCGTCAAGCCGTAGCCGAACGTCTCTGCCATGTCGTCGAACAAACGCTGCGCTCTGCGCCAACGCTGGGAGTCCGGTGGCAACACGTCGTACGTGCCCTTCGGCGCTCGGTAGCTACTCATATGAGTTCCTGGAGAAATGGGTTCGTTGACCGTTCGGCGGCAAGCGTAGTGGCGGGCCCGTGCCCTGGAAGAACACGCGTTTCGGGTGGGAGGGGAAGGACCCTTTCCTGCATCGACTTCATGAGTTCTTCGTACGACCCACCAGGCAGGTCCGTCCTGCCGATCGAGCCGGCGAAGAGTTGATCCCCCGAGAACAGCGCACCCTCATCGACAAGATGAAAGCAACAGTGCCCTGGCGTATGCCCCGGCGTGTGGATCACCGATGCCGATACGCCGGCAAGTTCGAGTACCTCCCTGTCGGTGAGATGTTGGAACGGAGAGGAGACGGCCGGCCCGTCGAATCCATCAGCTTGTGTACCGAGCAAGGCCCGCACCTGGTCGCCCGGATGGCGTGCCATGTCGATGTCATCCGGGTGGATGTAGGCGACTACTCCATTCGTCATAACGCCATCGACGCCACCGGCATGGTCGATGTGGCCGTGGGTGACCAGCAACGCCACCGGCGTGAGATCGAATTCGGCGAGCAGGTCAGAAATCCCGGCCGGATCAGGAGGTGCATCGACGACCACTGCAGGTCCACCGCGGTCGGGGGCGACTACGTACGTATTCGTACCGAAGTACCAGAGGGAGCGCGATTCGATCAGCATGGTGCGTCACATCTCGGGTCAGAGCACAAGGCGGTAGGCGTCGTATACGGCTTCTACCTTCTGGAGGCCAGCGAGGACAAGCTCGAGAGCTTCGCGGTCTGAGAGTTCGATCTCGTAGCGCAACAGGGCGATCCTGTCTCTTCCGGTCACCGACGACGATGCGTGGATGTTCGCACCCACATCGGACAACGCGGCGGTGACATCCCGCAGCAGACCTGGCCTGTCGAGCGCTTCGACCTGGATCCATACGAAGAACGTGCCCGTCTGTTCGGCGGACCACGCAACGTCAACCATGCGTTCGGCGCCACGCTCCTCGAGCGAGCCGATGTTCGCACAGTCTGCCCGATGAACCGAGACTCCTCTGCCGATCGTGACGAATCCGATGATGTCATCACCCGGTACCGGACTGCAGCACTTCGCCATCCGCACGAGCATGTCCTCAAGTCCCTCAACGATGACGTCTCCAGCGAGCCGTTGCGTCCGCTTGTGCGGTGTCGGAAGACGCTCGGCCTGTACCGCCTCGACTGTCTCGTCCGGCTTGAGAACCCGGGAGAGCCTTTGCGCAACCGTCTGTGGGCTCGTCCGGCCTTCGCCGATCGACATGTAGAGCGCATCCAGATCGGCGAATCCGAGGTCGCTGGCGACCGTTGTCAACGCCTCATCGTTGCCGCCGAGCGGGAGCGAAGCCTTCCGGAAGGCCTTGGTCGCCATCTCCTTGCCGTCGTGGAGCGCGTTGTCCCTCCGCTCCCGAGAGAACCAGGCCTTGATCTTGGAGGCGGCCTTGGATGACTTGACGAATTCAAGCCAATCCCGTGACGGGTGGGCGTCTTGCGCCTTCGACGTGATGATCTCGACGATGTCTCCGGACTCGAGCTCGGTCGACAACGGGACCAGCCTGCCATTGACGCGTGCACCTGCACACCGGTGCCCGACGTCGGTATGCACTCGGTATGCGAAGTCGACCGGCGTCGCACCCTTCGGAAGTGTCTTGACGTCGCCCTTCGGCGTCAACGCAAACACCTCGTCCTGGTACAGGTCGAGTTTGAGGTTCTCAAGGAACTCTTCCGGATCCTCGGCGTCCTCCTGGATGGCTCTGATCTCTTGCACAACCGGCAACTCGCCCGTGTCGCCCACTTCGTCCTTGTACCGCCAGTGTGCGGCGATGCCGGCCTCTGCCCGTTCGTGCATCTCCTCCGTACGGATCTGCACTTCCAATGCCTTCCCTTCAGGGCCCACCACGGTCGTATGGAGCGATTGATAGAAGTTGAACTTTGGCATCGCGATGTAGTCCTTGAAGCGACCCTGAATCGGTGGCCACAGCGTGTGGATCAGCCCGAGGACGCCGTAACAATCCTTGACGTCGTCGACGATGATCCTGATCCCGATGAGATCGTGAATGTCCTCGAACTCCAACCCAGACGACACCATCTTGCGGTAGATCGAATAGAGGTGCTTCGGGCGACCGGAGATCGACGCGGTGATGTTGGCTGCCTCAAGTTCCTCTTCCACGAGTTTCGTGACGCCTTCGAGGTACGACTCGCGCTGAGGTGAGCGGCGCATGACCGCCTCCTCAAGCTCGGCCTTCGGACCTGGGAAGAGGATGCCGAAGCACGTCTCCTCCATCTCGTGCTTGATCTCCTGCATCCCGAGCCGGTGAGCGAGTGGCGCGTACACATCGAGCGTTTCGGATGCGACCCGACGCTGCTTCTCCTCGGGGAGTGGGCCGAGCGTTCGGATGTTGTGGGTTCGGTCTGCAAGTTTGATGACGAGGACCCGAATGTCCCTGGCCATCGCGACCGCCATCTTTCGGATAGTCGCTGCCTGGGCTACCTCACGACTCGAGAACTTGATCCGATCAAGCTTCGTGACCCCGTCGATCAGCAGTGCGACCTCGTCGCCGAACTGCTCTGTCACCCCGGAGAGCGTGAGGTCTGTGTCCTCGACGGTGTCGTGCATCAATGACGCCGCGAGGGTGGCTTCGTCCAGTCCGTAGTCGGCGAGGATCTCGGTCACCGCGATCGGGTGAACGATGTATGGGTCGCCGGTGGCGCGCGTTTGGCCTGCATGGCTCGCCTTTGCGACGACATAGGCCTCGTCGATGAGCGTCGTGTCCGCACCTGGGTGGTTCTGGATGTACGTGACCACGACGTCAGCCATCATTTCGTCCGGGGTACGGCCACGGACCGCCGGGTCTATGAACGATTCAGGAGCGTTCGGTGCTTCGCTTGTGTCCGTGGCATCCACCATCAGACAATGCTACCGACGTTTGCGCCTCTGCTTGGGAGGCCTTACGGACGCTGCGGGTACGTCGGTGGTGGCTACAGCGTCTGCTACATCTGTCTGCGTAACGAGCTGTTCTCCGCCGCCGCGCTCCGATCTCCGGCGCTGGCGTTCCCATTCAGGCTCTTTCTCTTTCCATCGTGCGAGGATCGGAGCCGCGATGAAGATGGAAGAGTACGTACCAACGGCGATGCCGATGAAGAGCGCCAGGGCGAATTCCTTGAGTGTCTCTGCGCCGATCGCAAGTGAACCGACCAACAACAGGGCACCGACCGGGAGGAGCGATGTCAACGATGTGTTGATCGACCGCATGAGCACCTGATTCATCGAAAGGTTGACGATCGAGGAGAAGGTCGCGCGCGTGTGCAGCTCGTGAACGTTCTCTTTCACCTTCTCGTAAACGACGACCGTGTCGTAAAGCGAATAACCGAGGATGGTCAGCACGGCGATGATGGTCGCTGGCGTGACGACGAAACCGATCAGCGCATAGAGGCCTCCGGTGATGAGAAGGTCGTGGAACACTGCCGTAAGGGCAGCGACGGCCATCTTCCATTCGAAGCGCCATGTGATGAACAGCGCTACGACAAGTAGGAAGATCACCAGCGCCCTGATCGCCGCGCTCGTCACCTCGGCGCCGAACGTCGGCCCGACGGCCGAAACGTTCACGTCGTTGACCTCTGCTCCGACCGAATCGGTGACGGCGCGGACAAGGCCGTCTTGCTCCAGCGCGGGAAGCGATTCCGTCTGCACGATCACGAAACCATCACCCGATATCTGTACTCGTGCATCCGAGTAGCCGACTTCACGCAGATCGCCACGTATCTCCTCGACCGTCGCGTCCGACTCGTTCGGAACCGTCACGAGCACACCGCCCGTGAAATCGATCGAGAGATTGAATGGTCGCACGACCATGATCAGCACGGACACCAGCACGAGGCCGAACGAGACCTTCAACGTCGTTTTCGAAAGGCTCACGAAGTCGAAGTGCGTCTCTCCCCTGTACAGCTTGGTGATGATGCTCATGCGTTCACCTCCACCGGTTCTTCATCGTGGAGTCCCTCCGCAGTCGCACCCATGGCGCCTCTGATGGAGAAGATCCCTCCTTCGCCGAGTCGCCCTCGACCGAGAAGATAGGTAGCGGGGCGCGCGTAGAAGTACGCAACGCCGATGTCGATCACGGTGGCGATGCCAAGCGTGAGCGCGAATCCCTTTACCTGCCCGATCGCAAGCATGTAGCGCAGAACGGCACCAAGCAACGTGACCGTGTCACCCATCAGGACGGTGCGGTACGCGGACTCGAACGCATAGGTGACGGACGGCCGCAGTCCCCTGCCTTTCCGGTACTCCTCTTTGATGCGTTCGAAATAGACGATGTACGAGTCAGAGGTGATGCCGACGGACACGATGATTCCGGTGACTCCTGCCAGTGTCAAGGTCGTTCCCTGTGTCTCGCCGAGCAAGATGATGATCGCCAGCAGGTACGATCCGAAGACCGTGAGACCGACGATCGACACGATGCCGAGCGAGCGGTAGTAGACCAGCATGTAAATGGCTACAAGCATGAGCCCGACGAGGCCCGCTATCAAACCTGCGGTGAGGGAGTCCTCTCCCAACGATGCCGACACCGACTCGACACGTTCACGCTCGAACGTCGTCGGCAGGGCACCGTACCGGAGGAATGCTGCGAGTTGTTCGCCGACTTCTTGACCGTTCTCGACCGTTCCGATCGTGATCACGACAGCGTTCGGGTCGAGGCCCTGACTGGGATCTGTTTCCTGCGCAACGGCGGGCGCAGATATCACGACGCCGTCGACAACGATCGCGAGTTGCCGACGCGGATCGCCAGGCGGATAGGAGGCAAGCACAGCAGTGGCTTGTCTGAACTTCTCGCCGCCTTCGTCAGTGAACTCGGGCACGACCACCCACTGCCCACCGATGCTCTGCTGCTGGAAGAGCACCTGTGCACCGGTGATGTCTGCGCCGGTAAGGAAGGCCGCATCGACGTCGTAGATGAAGATCGCGTCGCGCTCAGGAAGGTACGCCCGCAGCGTCGCATCGTCTTCGATCGTGAGCCCGGTTACCGGATCGAGGCCGCTGGGGTGGTCGCCCGTCGGGTTGGTGATCGCTGGGCTCTCGAACAACTGGCCAAGCACGGGACGGAACGACAACTCTCCTGTTGTTCCCACAGCATCGAGTGCTCGCTCCCTGTCAGAAACACCAGGAAGTTGCACCACGATCGCCCGGTCTCCCACGACGGCGATCTCCGGTTCCTGGACGCCTCCCAAGTTCTCGATCCTCCGCCGCATGATCTCCGCAGCAGCATCAAGCGTGTCTTCGTCTGTTCCTTCGGGGGCGACCAGGGTCACTGCGAACCCACCCTGGAGGTCGAGGCCAAGTTTCGGTGCCCAGCCTGCGGCGAGCATCAGAGCGACCGAGCCCCATGCGATGCCGACCGTGACGAGAAGCGTGATTATCGCCTTTCGTTTACTCACTCGACATCGTCCCCAATGCGTTCCGCCACCGCTCGCTTTGTGATCCGCATCCGGGAGCCGTCGAGCTGGATGGTGAACGTGGACTCATCCTCCTCGACGATCTTGCCGAGGATCCCTCCGATCGTGCGGATCTCGTCGCCTACGGCGACAGAAGACTGAAGTTCTTTGGCCTGTTTCTGCCTGCGGCGCTGAGGCATGAGAATGAGCACGTAGAAGAGGCCACCCAGGATCACGATCGGGACGAGGAAGGCCAGCGGCGATCCCGACGCCTCGGCCTCCTGGGCGACAATCGGGGCGACGATTACGAGCAATGCACTCACGTTGGGTGTCTCCGGTCAACGGATGAAGGGGCTGTCAGAACGCTGGGATGGTAACGGCGGGTGAGGGCAATCCTCTCATTCCGTGGGGCTGGTGCGCCGTGCAACAAGGTCGTCGCGGAAGGCATCGAACGAACCGTCGGCGATGGTTCTGCGGATGTCTGCCATGAGGCGGTACGTGTAGGTGAGGTTGTGCAAGGTCAAGAGACGATGGCCCAGAAGCTCGCCGGTTCGGTTGAGGTGCCGCAGATATCCCATCGAATAGCGTCGACAGGTAACGCATGGGCACTCCGCGTCGATCGGACGTGCATCGTCGGCCCATTGCGCCCTTTTGATCGATATGTCCCATCTCGCGACAGCGCCTTTCCGTGCCGTGCGAGCCTCGTCGGCAGCACACAGTCGAACAGATCGACACCGAGGGCAACGGCATCGAGAATTCCCTCTGTATCTCCGAGTCCCATCACGTACCGCACCGCAGACGGATCGAGTTCGGCAAGAGCTGGCGCGATCGCCTTGACCCGCTCCTCTGGTGTCTCACCGACCGCAAGGCCACCGATGCCGAACCCGGGGAAACCGAGATCCGCCGTCTCGCTCGCCGAACGGGCACGAAGCTCAGGGTCAGCGCCACCCTGCACGATCCCGAATAGTGCACGATCGGAGCGCTTCTTGGCTGCTCGGGATCGTTCCGCCCACCGCAGGGTGTGTTGCATCGCTCGTTCCGCCGCCTCCCGAGAGGCTGGCAACGCGACCGGGACGTCGAGGACCATCGCTATGTCCGAGCCGAGTTCCTCTTGCACTGCCACCGCCCGCTCGGGTGTGAGTTCCACACGCGATCCGTCATATGTGGAGCGGAATACAAGAGACTCCTCTGTGATCTCGGGGTTCAACGAAAGCACCTGATACCCGCCCGAATCCGTGAGAATCGGCCGGTCCCAAGCCATGAACCCGTGAAGCTCGCCGAGCGCGGCAATGATCTCCTCACCGGGTCTCAGCATCAGGTGATAGGTGTTCGCCAGCACGATCTGCGCGCCGATGCGATCGAGATCCTCTGTGTCGACCGTCTTCACGGTGGCACGAGTGCCAACGGCCATGAATCCTGGCGTCACCACGTCACCGTGGGGGGTTGACATCACTCCTGTTCTGGCGTCTCCATCGACCGATGTCCCGGTCCAACTGACTGCGCTCATCGTTCAATCTCAAGGAACATCGCATCACCGAACGACAGGAATCGATACCCGCTATCCAATGCGTGCTCATAGGCAACCTTCCACCGTTCGCCGATCAACGTGGAAACGTGGACAAGCAAAGTCGTTCTCGGTGCATGGAAGTTGGTCACGACAACGTCGACGACGGTCGGCGTGTACCCGGGCTTGATGAACAGATCGGTGTCTCCCTCGTATGGCACGATCATGCCGTCGCCGCTCGCAGATGTTTCAAGCGTTCGCACGACGGTCGTGCCGACGGCGACCACTCTGCCCCCACGTCTCCGAGTTCGCTCGACCGCATCGACGGTCTCGCGAGTGACCGTGATGTGCTCCGAATGGATCGTGTGGTCGTCGACCCTCTCCGTCGACATCGGCCTGAACGTGTCAAGTCCCACGTTGAGATCGACCTCTGCCATTTCCACACCCCGGTCTCGAAGTTCGGCGACGACTCGCGGAGTGAAGTGCAGTGCAGCGGTGGGGGCAGCCGAGGAGCCGAGGACTGCGGCGAACATGGTTTGGTACCTGTCCGGATCTTCCAGCGAGCCATGGAAGTATGGGGGCAAAGGAACGGTGCCATGCGATTGAATGGCCTGTTCGATATCGCCATCGGTATGCATCTGGATGGTCGCGACGCCTTCGATCGGGTCAGAGAGCAGCGTCGCAGCGATCGGTCCGATCGCGACCGTCGACCCGGTTCGCACCTTCTTGGACGGACTGATCAGCGCCTGCCAACGTTCGTGATCGATGCGTCGTGTGAGGAGCAGTTCGGTGCGACCACCCGTCTCTCGCTGTCCGATCAGGCGTGCAGCTCTCACCTTGGTCCGATTGACGACGACAAGGTCGCCTTCGCTGAGCATGGAAGGGAGGTCGGAGAAGACCCGATCGACCATCGTTCGTGTGTCGAGCAAGCGTGAAGCATCGCGAGGCTCGATCGCTTCCTGTGCGATCGCCTCCGGCGGCAGCGTGTAATCGAACTCATCGACAAGCATCGTCCCAACAGGGTAAGGCGACGCCACGGACGACGGACGAGCGTCATGTCTGGTCTGTCAGCGAGCGAAGCGAGCGGGTCTGTGGTCTGTCAGCGAAGGCGGAGCCGAGCGGGTCTGGAGCGAGCGAAGCGAGCGACTAAAGCAGCGAGGCCTGTCCGTCCTGGCTGCCTCGTTCCACGCCGAGGTGCTGGTAGGCGCGCTCGGTGGCGATCCTGCCCCTCGGCGTGCGCTGGAGATAGCCGCCGAGGATGAGGAACGGCTCATACGCGTCTTCAACGGTCTCAGGATCCTCTCCCACCGCGATGGCGAGTGTTGAGAGCCCAACCGGGCCACCGCCGAACTTCCCGATCAGTGACTCGAGTATGGAACGGTCAACCTTGTCGAGGCCGGCGGCGTCGACTTCGAAGATCGCAAGTGCGATATCGGCGACCTCTGCAGTGATCCTGCCGTCCGCTCGCACGTCTGCGTAGTCCCGCACGCGACGGAGGAGGCGATTGGCGATGCGAGGCGTACCTCTCGAACGTCTGGCGATCGCTTCGCATCCATCCGGCTCGGTGTCACAGCCGAGGAGCGCTGAAGATCTGACAACGATCGACGCAAGATCCTCGGCCGCGTAGTAGTCGAGCCTGGCGACGTAGCCGAATCGGTCTCGCAGAGGCGGAGCGACCCTTCCGACGCGGGTGGTTGCACCGACAAGGGTGAACTCCGGCAGGTCGATCTTGATGGACCGGGCAGCTGGCCCTTTGCCAACGACGATGTCGAGTTGGCCGTCCTCCATCGCCGGGTACAGGATCTCCTCCACCTGGCGGGGAAGCCTGTGGATCTCATCGATGAACAGGACATCACCGGCTTCGAGATTGGTGATCACTGCCGCAAGATCGCCGGGACGGTCGAGCGCAGGGCCCGACGTGCTGCGGAATGCTGATCCCATCTCCGCCGCAAGAATCGCGGCCAAGCTGGTCTTCCCGAGCCCCGGGGGGCCGGAAAAGAGGATGTGGTCAACAGGTTCGTTACGTGCTGAGGCAGCCTCGATCAGAATCGATAGCCGCTCCTTCAGGTCCTCCTGTCCGATGAACTCGTCGAGACGTCGCGGCCTGAGCCCTGATTCGATGGCTATGTCCTCCTCGGAAGTGGACGTTGCGAGAAGACCGTCCTCTCTCACGTGGTCCTCCCTCTGCCGAGCTGCTGGAGCGAAAGCTTCACCAACTCCTCGACGGGAAGATCGGCGGGCAGCGATGACAGCGTTCCCCGTATCTCGTCCGGCGCATAGCCGAGTCCCTCGAGTGCCTCCCTTGCTTCGAAGAGAGGGCCGGTTCCTGTTGTGGCGTCGTCAAGAATGTCCATCCTCGGCCGTAGTTCGAGCATGAGTTTCTGTGCGCTTCGTTTTCCGATGCCAGGGACGGCGATCAACGCATTCGTATCGTCCGAGACGACCGCACTACGCAGTTCGTCCGGCGAAAGGGTTGCGAGGATGGCCATCGCTACCTTGGGGCCGATCCCTGAAATGCCGAGCAGTAGATCGAACAGATCTCGCTCCTCGGTGGTACCAAAGCCGAACAGCGCAAGCTGATCCTCGCGGACGTGCAGGTGTGTATGCAGTACCGCTTCCTCACCGATGCCGGGCAGTTCAGCCAGCGAGCGCGGCGTCACTGAGATGCTGTAGCCGACTCCCCCGACATCGATCACGACCGTCGTGGACGATTTCTCGACCAGCATTCCTCTGACTCTTCCGATCATCATGACTCCATCATTTCGCCGCGACCGCCCGTACCGAGCCAAGATGCTGGATGTGGCACAGGGCGATACCAAGGGCGTCAGCCACGTCGGCCGGCCCTGAGATCGATCCAAGACCGAGCCTCATCTTGAGCACCGCCTCGATCTGCTGCTTGTCTGCATTTCCGGCGCCAGTAACCGTCATCTTCATCTGGGACGGTGAGTACTCACCGACATCGATGCCGCGATCTGCGAGCGTTGACATGAGGACCCCCTGATGCACGGGCGACCGCGATCGCCGTGCCACGATTTCGGTTCACGAACACCTGCTCGATGGCAGCAGCATCGATCGGGAAGTCGTCGAGGACGCCCTCGATGTCGTGCCGCAGTTCAAGCAAGCGGAAAGAGGGAGACACGGACGGGTCAGTGCGGATCACACCTGCGGCCAAGGGCACGTTCCGATCCGCCGACGGATTCGATGATGCCATAGCCGGTGCGTGTGAGCCCGGGGTCGATTCCCAATACGAACATATGTTCGGATGGTACACCCGTGTGCGTGCCGAGCAAAGCATCGTGATTCTGGCCGGCGGCGACCATCGACCGTCACTCGAGGCCGGCGAACACCTCATCCGGTATGTCGAAGTTCGCGAACACGGCTTGCACGTCATCGAGATCTTCCAACGCATCGACCAACCTGAGCACCTTCGGCGCCATCGCCGCATCGACGGGAACAGAGGTCGTCGGAAGATAGGTGACATCTCCGGACTCGATCTGCACGCCTGCGCCCTCGAGCGATCCTCGAACGGTCTGAAGATCGGTCGGCGCACAGACGATCTCCCACTGGTCACCCTCGCCTGTGATGTCTTCTGCTCCACCTTCAAGCGCTGCCATCATCACGGTGTCCTCGTCACCAAGCGCGAGGATCTGGCCCCGCTGCTCGAACAGGTAGCCGACGGAACCCGGTTCGCCCAAATTGCCACCGTTCTTCGTGAACGCCGACCGCACATCGGAGGCGGCGCGATTCCTGTTGTCCGTGAGAATCTGCACGTACAGGGCAACGCCCCCCGGCCCATAGCCCTCGTAGAAAGCTTCGATGTAGTCGACACCGTCGACATCTCCAGCACCTCTCGCGATGGCCCGGTCGATGTTGTCCTTCGGTACCGAGTTGTCCTTCGCCTTCTGGACGGCCGTGACAAGCGTGGGGTTCGCTGACTGGTCTGCGCCACCGTTTCGTGCGGCCGACTCGATGCCCTTGATCAGTTTTGCGAACAACTTTCCGCGTTTGGCGTCCTGTCTGCCCTTGCGGTGCTTGATGTTCGCCCACTTCGAATGTCCAGCCATCAGCGCTCCTGAATGAGTTCCACGAACATCTCGTGCAGACGCGTGTCGTCCGTGAGTTCGGGGTGAAAGGATGAGGCGAGGATACGTCCCTGACGGACCAATACCGGGTGTGAACGTCCTTGTGAACCCTCGACAGTCGCCAGTATGTCGACGTCGGCGCCGACCTTTACGATCCGTGGGGCACGGATGAATACCGCATGTACGGGATCGTCGAGTCCGTCGACGGTGAGATCTGCCTCGAAGGAATCCACCTGTCTTCCGAACGCGTTTCGCTCGACCGTGGCGTCAAGCGCGCCTATCTGGGGTTGGTCCGGGCCGATCGTGCCTGAGGCGAGAAAGATCATGCCAGCACACGTCCCGAACGCCGGCATTCCGTCCTGACAGCGGCGACGGATCGGCTCGATGAGGCCGTGCATCGTCGCGAGACGCCCGATCGTCGTCGATTCACCTCCTGGGATCACCAGGCCATCGACCGCTTCCAGTTCGGCTGGTGTCCGCACCTCGACGGCATCAGCGCCGATGAGGGTCAACATCGCGATATGCTCACGGAAGTCACCCTGCAGTGCAAGGACACCGATCGTCATGAGCCGCGGTTCTGCATGAGCTCCGTGTCAGGCAGGGTGTCGATGTTGATTCCAACCATCGCCTCGCCCAGGTTCTTCGAGACCTTGGCGATCATCGCTGCATCGTTGTGGAACGTCGTGGCCTGCACGATGGCGCTCGCTCGTTCAGCCGGATCCCCAGCCTTGAAAATCCCCGAACCAACGAACACTCCGTCGCAGCCGAGCTGCATCATCAGGGCGGCGTCCGACGGTGTCGCGATCCCGCCAGCGGCGAAGTTCACCACGGGGAGATCTCCCGATGCGGAAACATCCTTGACGAGGTCGTAAGGCGCGCCCAGTTCCTTGGCTGCGTTCATGATCTCGTCGGGGCCGAGCGTCGTCAGCCAGCCGATCTGTGCGTTCATCTTGCGCATGTGCTTCACAGCCTCGACAACGTTGCCCGTTCCGGGTTCTCCTTTGGTACGGATCATCGCGGCGCCTTCGCCGATACGTCTCAGTGCCTCACCGAGATCCTTTGCACCGCACACGAACGGCACGGAGAATGCGCGCTTGTCGATGTGGTTGCTGTCGACGGGTGACAGCACCTCGGACTCATCGATGTAGTCGACGCCCAGCGACTCGAGCACCCGCGCCTCGACGAAGTGGCCGATTCGTGATTTCGCCATTACAGGAATCGATACCGAGTTGATGATCTCCTCGACCTTCGCGGGATCCGCCATGCGTGCAACGCCGCCATGTGCGCGGATGTCCGCTGGTACTCGCTCAAGCGACATGACCGCACAGGCACCAGCCTCTTCGGCGATCTTCGCCTGTTCGGCGTTCACGACGTCCATGATGACGCCACCCTTGAGCTGCTCAGCGAGACCTCGCTTGAGCTTGTCCGTTCCGTGCTGTGTCGTTGAGTCAGTCATCGCTGATCCCCCGGTAGGTAGAGCCATGAGTCTAGATGAATCGGGTCATCACACGGACCGCCTAATGCGCCGCGACGGCATCCTCATAGGCACGAACGAACTCGGTAGCGATTGCCACGCCATCGTATCGTTTGGCCCGTTCGGTGCCCGCCAAGGCAAGCGATTCACTGCGGGCATCATCGGACAGGACTGCGATCAGCCGATCTGCCAATCCGACAGCGTCACCCGGGGCGACAAGCTCTCCCGCGTCGCCGATCACGTGTGCGAATGCGGGGAGCGCCGACGCCACGACCGCACAGCCAGCCGCCATGCCCTCGACCACCACGATGCCGAATGATTCCCCGCTGAGATTCGGTGCGCAGTAGACCTGCGATCGGGAGAGTTCGCTGCGCTTGGTCTCTTCCGATACCCGGCCGAGGTAGCGGATGTCATCACGATCTTTCTCGCGATCCGCACCCATCACGGTCAGTTTGGCCCCGGGGATCCGGTCGGCCACGGTCGGCCAGGCTTCAAGGAGCACATCGAGTCCCTTCCTGGTGTCGTCCCTGCCCAAGAACGCAACCGAACCTGTCACCTTGTCTGCTGCTCCGTAGAGTCCCACATCGATCCCGTTGGGGACGATACGCGGTGACGAGAAGCCGGACAGCGCCGATGCTGACACCGGACTCGTGGCCGTGGTCACATCGAGTTTGTTGATGACACGGCGCAGAAGCAACCGGGTGCCGCGATAGGTGGACCTCACCCATCGCGGCGGGTCTGCGTGGAACGTGCCGACCTTCGGCACGTTCCCAAACCTGGTCGCAGCGATCGACACCGTCGGCATGAGCGGCTCGTGGATGTGAACAACATCGACCTCTTCGAAGGCCGCTCGTAACTTGTTCCGCAGGAGTGGGTTGACACCGACCGGAGTTGCCGCCTTATTGGCTTTCACCACCGTCGTTGCACCGACGAGGATCGCTCCCTCCGGACCATCGGTGCCTGGGCCGATCAGTACGCTCTCATGCCCGAGGGTCGAGAGCCATCCACCAAGCCTGACAGCCTGATCTTGGACACCGCCATCCTTGCCGAGGTCGTATGGACATACGATCGCAACGCGCATCATCGATAGCCTTTATCGCTTGGCCAGTTCGGCTGGAACAGGTGCCACTGAGGCGGGTCATGGCGAATGAGGTCTTCGAGTTCCTTCGCAAGCGCCCGTGCGACCGCGGCAACCCTTTCGGCGCGGTCCGGGATGTCCGGAATCTCGATCGGGTCCCTGACGACGAGCCGATGCCCCGCGCCCTCCTTGAAGTACACGCCAACGGGAAACAGATCTGCTCCGGTGAGCACGGCGAGGCCGGCTGGGCCAGTCGGCATCCGCGTGACTTCACCGAAGAACTCGACCTGGTGGCCCGTGCCGGTCACGTCACGGTCGGCTACGAGAGCGATCGCCCCACCGACCTTCAATCTTCTCACGAGTTTCGAATGTCTGGAGGGATCGCTCGTGAGCACGATATCTATGCCGACGCCGTTCCTCACGCGGAGGAACCAGTCAGTGATCCTGCGGTTCGAGAGATCTTCGGCAACCGCAAGCGCTCTTGCCCCGATGTCGTCGGCGATCAGGCCTGCGACTTCCCAATTGCCTGTGTGGGGTAACGCATAGATGATGCCCCTGCCTGCTTCCTTCGCACGGTATACGGGATCGAAGTTGACCCGCTCGACACGGGATGTGATCGCCTTGTGTCGCCGACGTCTCAGCCAGAACGTCTCTGCCCAGTACCGACCATAGGACTCGTACATGCGAGCGACGTCCTGAGCCAGTTGCTCATCAGACACACCCGCACCTCTCACGCGGCGCATGTGCCCGGAGAGCAGGTCGTACTTGTCAGAACCCCTGGCGGCCGCACGGCGCCCGGCCCACATGCCTATATGTCGCACCCACGGCTCAGGGCACAGGCCGAAGATGCCCGCGGCGATGCGAAACGGGATGTACGCGAGGAGATCCCTCACGAGTCGAGCTGCTGCCAGGTCTTCCGTATGCGCTGGAACACAGTGAATCCCGTCAGGATGACGAAGACCCACAGAAGTGGCTCCATCATGTCCACACCCATGCCGACGATCATGACCCCGGTCAAGACCAGGATCATGCGTTCGGCCCTGCCCATCCACCCGCCTTGTCCCTCAAGGCCAGCGAGTTCGGCTTTGGAACGAACGTATGGGACCAGAAGTGAGAACGCAAGGCCTACGACGCAGAGCACCAGCAGGCGGTGTTGCTCGCTGAGGACAACGGCCAGCCCCACCCACACGGCGATCTCTCGGAAGCGGTCAGACATCGTGTCGAGGAACGCTCACTTGTCTGACACCGTGCCCTTATGACGGGCCAAGGGTCCGTCAAGGGCATCCAGAGCGACACCGAACGCTGCCACGGCGCCACCGATCAGAAGTTCGCCAGACGCGATGATGCCAGCACCGACGAACGTCGTGAGCAGACCAAGAATCGTCACAACAGCCGGGGTGAATCCGACCTTCGCCATGCCAGCGGCAATCGGCTTGAGAATCGGGGCGACTTTCTTGCGCCCCTTGAGATCGAGCAAAGGAGGCCTCCTTCGAGGCGAAAGCTACCACAGACGGCGACGCATCCCCGTGGCACTAGAATCTGAGCATTCACGGGAGCCCGTGGCAAACGATCTCGCTGCTCCCAACAACATGATCGAGGTGCACACGAATGAGCGAAGTCAAAGGACGGATACAGGTCGGAGACGCCTCCGCGGAACTCGACCTCATCACCTCGACCGCAGGCCAGCACGGTCTTGATGCTCGAAAGGTCAGAGCGGAACTCGGTCATGTCACGTACGACCCGGGATTCGGCAACACGGCGAGTGCTCGTTCCGAGATCACCTACATCGACGGCGGCGTTGGCGAGCTGCGCCACCGCGGCTATGCGATCGAGGACCTCGCCATCAATTGCAGCTTCCTTGAGGTCGCGTACCTGCTCATGTACGGCTCACTTCCCACACCGGCACAACTCAGTGCGTGGGAGTACGACATCTCAACCCACACGCTGCTGAACGAGGAGATGCGATCCTTCTTCGACGCCTTTCCCCGGCGTGCACACCCGATGGCGGTCCTCTCGTCTGCCACGAACGCGATCTCAACGTTCTACGACGTGTACCGAAGGCCGACACGCAAGAAAGAGATCGATGCCGGGGGCAGAACGCTGATAGCGAAGCTCCCGACGATCGCCGCCTGGGCGTACAAGAAGTCGATCGGCGAGCCATACATCTACCCGGACAACAACCTCGATTACGTCGAGAACTTCCTTCACATGATGTTCGCCCGACCGGTCGAGCAGACGCCGATCGACCCTGCGATCGTCAAGGCGCTCAATGTGCTTCTGATCCTCCATGCCGACCATGGTCAGAACTGCTCGACGGCAACGGTGCGAGCCGTTGGATCCTCGAGGGCGAACATGTTCGCAAGCGTTGCAGCCGGTATGGGTGCGCTGTGGGGCCCACTCCACGGTGGAGCCAACCAGGAGGTCATCGCGATGCTCCAGGCCATCCATGATGATCCTGATGCGACGATCGATTCGACCATCGCCAGGGCGAAGGACAAGGACGACGAGTTCAGGCTGATGGGCTTCGGACACCGCGTTTACAGCAACTACGACCCGCGAGCGAGAGTCCTCGGGGAGTACGCACAGGATGTGCTCGACCGCGTTGAGCGGTCCGACCCGCTGCTCGAGATCGCCCGTGAACTTGAAGCCCACGCGCTTGCGGACGACTACTTCGTCTCTCGCAAGATCTTCCCGAACGTCGACTTCTATTCGGGGATCATCTTCAGGGCACTCGGCTTCCCGTCGCGCATGTTCACGGTTCTGTTCGCTATCGGCCGCTCCCCTGGTTGGATCGCCAACTGGATGGAGATGAACAGCGATCCCGATACCCGCATCATGCGGCCACGGCAGATCTACGTCGGAGAACCGGCGCGCGATTTCGTGCCACTCGACCAGCGTTGAACGGCTGGGATGGGGGAGATAGCAGGCTGTAGCACGTCGTACGTATGACGTAGTACGACCCAGAATCGACCCCGCCATTCCCGAAGTGCCTGAATAACCCGCTACGGCGACCGAACTTGGTCAGGGGATGGACACGGCCTCTTCATACGAACCGCGGACATCTCCCGATAGCGCATCTACGGTGATCAGAGCTTGACGGTCCGGGGCGGGACCATCGGCGAATACCAGCACCTGCCACACCGGCTTCGCAAGCAGACCCCTGAATCCAAGGGTTGCTGACCCGTGTCCGACGTCGAAGGATGCGTGGTCAGACGCGATCCGTATCGCCTCGATGTCCTTCACACGCATGCGCCATCCCCCTGCAACCTGAAGCGCCGCAAGCATCAAGAGTGGCGCCACAGCCGTAATCCACATCGCACCGACGCCTGACACGACGATGAGTCCGGCAGCGAAGGTGGCTACGGCGACATACACGATGGCCGCCCGGCGACGCGTCGCTGTATCCAGCACGCGGTACGGTCCGGCCGGTTCACCAACCTGGCCGTTGTCGCCGGCAGAGCTTGCGTTCACGCGTTAGTCGTCGAGCTGCATCGCAGCCGATACAACATCGACGTCAAGGGTTTCGTCGCCACGGTTGCGATGCCAGCGATCCCACAGAACGAGCATCGAAGGCAAGACGAGAACCGCCGCAAGCAGGGCAAGGACGATGGTGTATGCGAGGACGAAGCCGAACTGCTGGAACGGGATCGTCGTCGACGTCATGAGAATCCCGAATCCGAACGCCGTCGTGAGGGCAGACCCACCCAGCGCCCCGCCGGTGTGCGTGAGCGTCTCCTGGATAGCCTCGTTCTCGTCGGCGCGTACGACACGCTCTTCGAGGTATCGGTGCGTGACGTGGATCATGTACGGAATCCCGATCCCGATTCCGATCGCTGATATCAGCGAAGTTACGGGTCCGAGCGGGATGCCGAGAGCGGCCATGATGCCGAACGTCCACAAGACGACCATCACCACGGGCAGCGTCGTGATCAGCCCCAGCATCGGTCGCCTCGACTCGTACCAGAAGTTCACGATGAGAAGCAGAAGCGCGGCACCCAGGGTGAGCGCAAGAGACGATTGCTGCGAATCCCTCAGCGACGTCGTGATGAGATTACTGATGATGAAACTCGATGTCGTCGCCGCCGCAAGACCCGCTTCCGCTGTCGGCTCGAAAGCCTGGTTGAGACCATCGGCGAGCTCGGAAGGTCTCTTCTCCCCCGCGACCGTGTCGAAGTTGTACAGCGTCGCTACGTAGCCCGAACCGTCAGAAGCGAGCACTGCCGCCGTCACCACGGGGTGGTTCGCTACGGCAACATCGTAGAAGTCGTTCAGATCAGCATCTGCAGGGAAGGCGTTGTCCTGGTCGAGACCAGCGGCCACCCCAGCGTCGAAGAGACCCTGGTCGAAGAAGTCACCGTCGGGGGTGAGCCATCTGAACATCAGCCCGGTGAACGTCGTTCCGAGTGGAATCGATCCACTCGGAGTATCGATCGTCTGGACATCCGGTACCGAGCCAGCCGCCACGAAGGATGCAAGCATCGTGTTCCAAGCGGCTCCTGTCGCGACGTCTCCCCTCACAACAACCGATGTCGTCTCCGGGAAATCGAAGTTCTCGTCGACCGTCACTGCCGTGTCCCGGAGAGGTGACGTCGTGGGCACGAAGTCCAGGAAGGAGAACTCCGTCGACAGCTGTGACCGTCCGTACGCACCCATCGCTGTGAGCACGAGTGCTACGACGATCGTGGCCACAGCGAACCGTCTGGGCAGTACAGCGGTTTTTCCGATGATGCGCGGCAGGAACCGGGAATCACCCGTCTCGAGGCCGGCAGGATCGAGCCGCTCGTTCTTCTCTGCTCCGCGGTCGAGAAGTTCACGGACCGCTGGCACGAACGTGAGCATGAGTAGGAAGGAGAACACGATCCCCACCGCGGCGAGCTCTCCGAACTCGCGCAACGCCGGGATGTCGTTCGTGACGTTCGTAAGGAACCCAACCGATGCTGTAACGGTTGCGAGGACCAATGCGATCCCGACCGTTCTGATCGCTGTGGAGATCGAGGCATCCACTGTCCGGCCCTCGGTTAGCTCCTGACGGTATCTGCTCGTCATGTGGATCGAGTAGTCCACACCGAGGCCGATCAGGAGGATCGGCAGGATCGTGACCATCTGCGACTGGTCCGAGAATCGGATGAAACCGTATCCGTTCATCCACATGATCGCCATGGCGATCGTGAGCATGGTTACCAGCGTGTCCGCCGTGGTGCGGCGCAGACGTCGGGAACCAACCGACCACATGATGAACGCCGCTGCGTAGAACGCGGCCGCGGTCAAGATCACGGTGCCGAACGCCACTTCACCCCATGCTGTCGGGAAGATGTCAGGCAGGAGCAATGCAAGGCTTGGGCCGATCGACACCGACGCGCCGATAACCATCAGCGCGATGCCGCCGTAGAACATCGCGCGATCTCGTTTCGAGTCTGGCTTTACGAGGAAGATGGTGCTCAAGACCAGGAGAATGATCAGAGCCGCCGACACGAAGAGACGGGCGATCTCTTCGAGGAATTCGTCCGACGAACCGAAGATCAGATCCTGACTGAACGGATCGAGCGTGACCGATGCCGGTGTCTCCGCAGCCCATACTGCCTCAGCCATCGACACGGCTCGATTGGCCCTCTCGTCGAAATCGTCGCTCGTCACGTAGGTGATCGCGGTGAGTCCGAATTCTGCCGTGGCGGAGTTGAAGTCAGCATCTTCCGACAAGAGAGCTGTCAGGAAGGTGCGGAACTCAGGTGGTACCTGCTCGAGACCGGCGAGATAGAGGCTCTTGACGTCGGCGTCAGATGTCGGTGGTGGTGTGCCTTCTTGTATCGCGAAATAGACCGGGGCGAGGTAACTCAGCACGCCGGGTGCATCGCCTGTGTCAACGAGGTATTGCGCTGACTCACTTGCTCTGACGGACTCGTCCAGAGAGCCTGCTGCGAGGAACGCGTCCAAGGTGATGACATCGGCAGTCGTCGAGGAAGTGAGCACTTGCATGCGGGTTACCGCCCCGAACGTCTCTGAGATGTACGTCGCCGCTACGAGTTCTGGAGCGTCGGGAGTGAACGAGGCGTTCGAATCTTCCTCAGGCTGGAACTGACCGCCGAGAACCATGCCGAGAACGATCGTGACAACGATGGTCACGCCGACGACGACCCAGGGTGCCTTTCGCACGGCAACGGCGAGTGCGTTCACAAGAGTTTTCAAGGGATCCTCCCATTGGATCGCGGAAGTCGGCTCCTCAGAGGCGGCAGCCTAACGAAGGGCGTGGACCGAATTGGTGCAGTCTTCGCCTGTGGAACGCCTACCGGGGTGCGGCCGCAAGCTCCACGAGCCTGGCCGTCGCTTCCTCGAGCGCAAGCCCTCGCTCCTCGGCGTCGTCTCCGCGGAGCCTGAAACCGACCGTCCCGTTCTCGACATCGTTGTCACCAACCACCAGAACCGCGGGATGCTTCTGCGTGATCGCCCGGCGGATCTTTTCGCCGACCGTCTCGGTAGAGATGTCAACCTCGACTCGGATCTCAGCATCGCGGAGACGGTCTCCCACAGACTTGGCATACGCGTTGTGGCGGTCAGCCACCGGGATGATCGTTGCCTGGACCGGCGACAGCCACATCGGGAGTGCGCCGGCATAGTGCTCGATGAGCACCGCGATGAAGCGTTCGACCGATCCAAGACGCGCTCGGTGGCTCATGACCGGGCGCTGTCGCGTGTTCTCGGACGTCGCGTACTCAAGTTCGAAATTGTCCGGTTGGGCGAAATCCACCTGGATCGTTGAGAGCTGCCAGCGTCGTCCGATCGCATCTTTGACATGGATGTCGATCTTCGGGCCGTAGAACGCCCCCTCTCCGGGCGCAAGCTGGTAGGGAAGGTCGGTGGTCTCGAGCGATGCAGCGAGAAACTCCTCGGCTTTCTTCCACAGATCGACGTCGCCAACGTACTTGTCCGGCCTCGTCGACAGGTCGGCCTCGAACTCCTCGAATCCGAAATCTCTCAGAACCATCAGGACGAAGTCGAGAAGGCTCTGGAGTTCCGAAGCGAGATCCTCCTCCGTTGTGAAGATGTGGCTGTCGTCCTGCGTGAGGCCGCGCACGCGCAACAGACCATGGAGTACGCCCGACCGCTCATACCGATACACGGTCCCGAGTTCGTAGAGCCGCATCGGCAGATCGCGGTAGGAACGGCTGGAACTCTTGTAGATGAGAATGTGGAACGGGCAGTTCATCGGCTTCACGTAATACGCCTGTCCGGGCCTGCCCTCTCCCCCATCGAGCTCCATCGGCGGATACATGCTGTCCGCATAGAAGTTCACATGGCCAGAGGTCTGCCAGAGGTCTGCCTTGGCAAGATGTGGTGTCACTACGTAGTCATATCCGCCGCTGATGTGTGTGCGCCGCGAGTAGTCCTCGATGGTCTTCCTGAGGATCCCGCCCTTTGGATGCCAGATTGCCAAGCCGGGCCCAAGCTCGCTCGGAAAAGAGAAGAGATCGAGTTCTGCGCCGAGCTTCCGGTGATCACGCTTGCTCGCTTCTTCGAGCCGGGCGAGGTATTCATCGAGAGCCTTCGTTGATTCCCACGCCGTTCCGTAGATCCGTTGCAACTGCGGGTTCTTCTCGTCGCCGCGCCAATATGCGCCAGCGGAACGCATCAGCTTGAACGCCTTGAGGCGTCCGGTCGAAGGCAGGTGGGGTCCCCGACACAAGTCGATGAACTGATCGTTGCGGTAGGTCGAGACTCCGGCGTCGCCTATGCCTTCATCGGAGTCGACGCCCTGGATGATCTCGACCTTGAAGGGATGGTCGGCGAACGCGTCGAGCGCTTCAGCGATCGTCAGGTCGCCTCGGTCGAACGGCTGGTCTGCGGCAACGATCTCCGACATCTTCGCTTCGATCCTGTCGAGATCGTCCGGGTGGAACGGGCGGTCGAGGCTGAAGTCGTAGTAGAAACCATCCTGGATGGCGGGACCGATCGCAAAGGTGGAGCCAGGGAAGAGTTCGAGCACAGCTTGGGCCATGATGTGAGCCGCTGAGTGGCGCATGACATGCCTACCCGCTTCGGTCGAGTCGGTCACGATCGACACTGCGGCATCAGACTCGATCTCTCGGTGCAGGTCGTACATGGCCGAATCAACCGTGACGGCGACAGCCGCCTTCGCAAGACGCGGCCCGATGTCGGACGCGATGTCGTAACCGGTCACGCCGTCTTGGTACTCGCGCTCGGAGCCGTCAGGGAGCGTTATCTGAACGGACAATGGTGATCCTCTTGTCGTGTGGAAGACATAAGAGTACCCAAGGCGGTGCAAGGTGCGTATGTTGGGGACTACACCGTGAGGGAGGATGAACCGTGGACGCTCGCGCTGCTGCACAACGGATCGCTGCAGGCTCGAAGCTGCAGCACCTCAGCTCCCCGAAGTCCGCCCAGGGTGCCAACCATGTGTACCGGATATGGCGTGACGATGGAACCGTGATCTTCAAGGTCTACGGTGCCGATTCGAGGGACAGAAGAGAGGCCCACGCTCTCGAAGCACTCCAGAACATCACCGGCGTGCCCCGCGTCCTGACACGGGGAGTCGACGAGGGCGCACATTGGGTGATGTTCGTCGACGGAGGAAAGTGGAGCCTCGACACGCTTCCTGAGAACCCTGGTCTCGCTGAGAAGGCTGGCGAAACGCTTGCGGCCATCCACGATTCAGATACGAGCGTATTCTCCAACCTCGCCCGCGGCATCGACGAGGAATGGATCGCCACCGACCTTCAGGCCACGATCAGGCGGCTTGAGCGCTACCGGAGACGCGTGGGTGTGAGCGCGGAAGCGATCGAGGCGGCGCACGAGGTCCCGCCGCCGACCGCAAGCGAACCGACGGTGTCTCATACGAATCCGATCGCTCGCAAGTTCGTCGTCAACGACCAGGGCGACATCACTCTCGTGAACTGGGAGTGGGCGACGCTCGCACCGCCCGAATGGGATCTCTCCCGTGCCGCGTGGTCGATGTCCGTCCACGAGGGACCAGCCGCGGCCCTCGGTTTGATGCGCGGGTATGGGACGGAGATGGATCCAGGCCAACTCGATCGTTGGATCGTATATCACGCCGCCCAACAACTCCTCCAGCTTGCCGATCGCCAAACATCGTCAAAGGCGTCCGATCTGCCCGGCAGCCTCGTGCCGGAATTCGACCGAGCCGTCCTGGGAGCGATCGAAGCGTAAATACCGCAGATTTTCGCGCTCTCTCCCTACATTGGGGCACCCGATGGAGGGAGACTGGGTGTTGGAGATTGCGATTGCAACAGCATTCGTGGCTGTCGCCATATTCATGATGAGCGGCAGGCAGGTGCAGGCGACGGGAGGCCGGGCCCACGTTCCGATTGCCATGTCTGACGACGCCTCTGATCTACCCTGCCCGTGGTGCCGATCCCAGACCCGCGAGGGCGATGCCCATTGTCCGTCGTGCGGCCACCGCTTCGGTTAACGGATTGCCGGGCTGAACTCTCGGTTTCTCGCCCCGACCTGCATACCGATGCCTTCGTAGATGCCGACGGCGGAGCGATTCGACTCGTCGACCCACAATGTGCCTCTCTCAGCCCCATGGCTCGTGACCAGGTGTTCGTATCCAGCTATGACGATCTGTCTCCCCAATCCACTCCCCTGGAACCGCGGATCGACGCCGATGCGGTAGATCTCGCCATCGCCGTTCGGATGAAGCTTCGTCCAGCAGAACGCCGCATCGACACCATCTATCTGATGGAACAAGACACCATCAGCGTCGAACCATGGTTCGGACATCAACTGTGCCAGTTCAGATTCGTCAAGACCGCCGGCCTCGCGATGGGTTCCGAATGTCGCGCGATTGACCGAGAGCAATCGACCCTCGTCACCAGAAGCGAACCCATGGACCGACAGGGCCGTCGTCGCGTCGAGGGGCAACCGTACCACCATGTGCGCCAGCGATCGTGTGCATACGAATCCGGCGCGCTGCAGGGCATCATCGAGGCTCCGCCGTCGGGACCATACGCTTATCGGGGCTCCCCCAGGAACCAACCCGAGCGCTCTCTCAAGCGTCGCATCCTCGAACGCAGGGAACTGCATGGGCCTGATCACGACCGTTTCGATGCCCCAATGAGTTGTCCCGTCTGGCTGGGTGTGCGTCGCCACCACACCCACAGCGACCAACTCGCCGTCATCGGCGATCGACACCACGCGATCAGCGATGCCAATGGATCGCATCTTCGCCTCGCTGAGCGCAGCTTGGCCGTCATCGCCACGCTGGCTTTCGAGGAAGTCCGTGAGCTGTTCGGTCGTCTCCACACCAGCACGATAGGACTGACACCATGACCGCAGTTGCCCGTGGTCGGATATCCTGCCGACCGTGAGCTCAGTAGGACTTGTCTTGGGTGGAGGCGGAATCACCGGTGCGGCCTTCGATTTCGGTGCCCTCCTTGCACTCCGCATGGCGACCGGATGGGAGCCGAACGATGCCGATGTGCTCATCGGAACCTCATCAGGGGCATTCGTTGGAGCGATGGTTCGGGGAGATGCGCTCCATCTGGACGCGTTCACAGGGACAGGGGAGACCGAAGACGAAATCCATGAGTGGCTGAATGGGTACCTCTATACACGCGGTGCCCCGCGGGGTGCCATTCGCTGGATCCGCAGAGGTCTGCTCCCCGCGATCCGTCAGCCGAGCCTCCACATCGCTCTCGGCAGCCCCGGTATCTACCGCACTGACGGACTCCAGCGTTGGGTTGCCGATGCCGTGGGTCCCGTCGCCCACGGTTGGCCCGAGAAGTCCACAGCGATGGTCGCGTACGACGTACGTGATCGCTCACGAGTTCCCTTCGGAACCGAGGCGGCACCTGAGACGACGCTCGCTGAGGCGGTGGCCGCGTCGGCGGCAGTCCCCTTCGTGTACGAGCCGGTTCGGATCCACGATCGTTGGTATGCCGACGGTGGCATGGGCTCGGGTACGTCTGCCGATCTTCTCCTCGCCCATCCCGAACCACTGGATCTCGTGATCATCGTTGCCCCATTCGCAGCTACCGCGCCGCGATCCGGAGGCCGGATGTACGAGGACATGTTCGACCGGGTCGGCAGGAAGGCTCTCTCGGCCGAGATCGCTCTCCTCGCCACCCATTGGCCTGACACCGATGTGGTCGTGCTGCGCCCGGACGAAACGGTTCTGGAAGTGTCACGGCCGAATCCGATGTCTGCAGGGGCAACCATTCCAACGTTCCTGGCGACCCTGCGGTCGATGCAGCACGAACTGGCTCGCTCCTCTGTCTGGAACGTGCTGACCCGGCATCTCAAGGCCACGCCCGAACCCGGGTAGCACGACAGCCAGCGCCCGACTCTCGTCTACGCTGCTCCCATGCCAGAATCGGAGACGACACCAAGAGGCCTCTGGGGCTCGAACGATCGCATGGAACTCATTGCGACGGTCGTCCTTGCCATTGCGACGATCCTGACAGCGTGGTCAGCCTTCCAGTCAGGGAAATGGGGCGGCACCCAGGCGATCAATTTCTCGGAGGCGGGTGCCGCACGCACGGAATCGACCCGGTTCGACACCCGAGCGGGACAACTCGCCCAGATCGACGTCGCCATGTACATCGACTGGGTATCCGCCCTGGTCGACGACATCGAGAGCGGTTCGATTCCGGCCATCACCGCCGGCGCGTACGAACCCACGCGAGGCACGATCTCCGGATTCCTGTACCTGCGGTTCCGCGATGAGTTCAGGCCCGCCATCGATGCGTGGATCACCACCGACCCGACGAACAACGCAAACGCACCGCCGACTCCCTTCGTGATGACCGAGTACGTCGTCGCCGACGCCGTCGAGGCTGACCGTCTATCGAACCTCGCTGATCAGAAGGCTGCCGCGGGCAGGGATGCGAATCAGAACGGGGACAACTACGTGTTGACGATGGTGCTGTTCGCATCGGTTCTCTTCTTCGCGGGCGTGAGTTCGAAGATGAACCGACCACGGAACCGGATGCTGGTTCTCGGATTCGGGCTTGTCACGCTCGTCGCTGGCATCACGATCCTGATCACTCTGCCGATCCTCACGTAGCCGCGACGCTACTCGGCCCGCCCGATGGCGCCGGGTGACCGACCGTCCTTGAGCAGGTCGGCGAGGATGAAGGCGAACTCCAGCGCCTGACTTGCGTTCAGCCGAGGGTCACAGTGCGTGTGGTAGCGGTCCTTCAGGTTCGCATCGACGATCTGCGCCGCCCCTCCGGTGCATTCGGTGACGTTCTGTCCCGTCATCTCGAAGTGAACACCACCGGCGTGGGTTCCGTACGACCGATGGATATCGAAGAACTGTTCGACCTCAGATACGACGCGACCGAACGGCCTCGTCTTGTAGCCGGTCGACGAGATCATGGTGTTGCCGTGCATGGGGTCACACGACCACACGACTTCAAGGCCCTCTCGCTCCACTGCCTCGATCAGGTGTGGAAGGTTGTCTGCGATGCCGTCGGCGCCGTGCCTCGTGATCAACGTGAGCCGCCCGGGGTCGTTCTCCGGATCGAGCACGGAGATGAGCCTGACCAGATCGTCAGGTTCAAGTGAAGGCCCGCACTTCAGGCCGATCGGGTTCTTCACGCCTCTCAACAGTTCGACGTGGGCACCGTCGAGTTGCCTTGTGCGGTCACCTATCCAAAGCATGTGTGCGGAACAGGCGTAGTAATCGCCGGTCATGCTGTCGACACGTGTGAGGGCCTGTTCGAAGCCCGGCAGCAGTGCCTCATGGCTCGTGTAGAAGTCCGTCTCACGCATCTGAGGGGCGGTTTCAGGCGTGATGCCGATGGCTCTCATGAACGCAAGAGTTTCATCAAGATCTGAGGCGAGTTCTTCGTATCGCTCGAACTGGTCGGTGTCCCTCACGAACTCGAGGTTCCAACGGTGAACCTCTTCAAGATTCGCCATCCCGCCCTGTGCGAAGGCTCGAAGGAGGTTCAAGGTGAGGGCTGACTGGTGGTACGCCTTGAGCAACCGGGATGGGTCAGGCACCCTGGCTTCCGCATCGAACGCGATGCCGTTGATGATGTCCCCGCGGTACGTCGGAAGGCTCACATCGCCTTGTGTCTCCACATCGGCGGATCGCGGTTTCGCGAATTGACCGGCCATCCTGCCGACCTTGACGACGGGAAGCGCGGCACCATACGTGAGGATCACCGACATCTGGAGCATCACCTTGAAGGTGTCCCGGATCGTGTCCACGTGGAACTCTGCGAACGACTCCGCACAGTCGCCCCCCTGAAGGAGGAATGCTTCTCCCCGCGCTACCGAACGAAGCTGTGCGCGAAGTCGCCTCGCTTCACCCGCGAACACGAGTGGAGGAGACTCCGTGAGTTCCTTCTCGGCCTGACGCAGCGCATCAAGATCCGGGTATGTCGGCTGTTGCCTCACCGGCTTGCTTCGCCAGCTATCGGGAGTCCATGTCATGGATTCGACCCAGTCTTCGGTATCAGGTGGTCCAACCGGTCGGTCGGTGGCAAGAATGGTAACGCCGTTCGAGCCATGGTCAATCTTTGAATCCGTCGGGATGTTCATCGGGGTTCGGCCCGATCCGGTCGCCGCTGTCCAATGCCGCGATCGCAGCCAGGTCGTCATCCAAGAGACTGAAGGTGAACACATCTCCGTTCTCGATGATGCGTTCCTTGGAGACGGACTTGGGGATCGTCGCAATACCGGACTGCAACTGCCATCTCAGGACGACCTGCGCCGTCGACACACCGTTCGCCTCTGCGATCCGGACGAGGGTCTCATCCTGCAGCACCCGTCCCTGCTTGAGCGGACTCCACGCCTGGGTGATGATGCCGAAGCGGTCATTCGCCGCGACGACCGTGCGCTGCTGCAGATTGGGATGCAGTTCGATCTGGTTCACACTCGGGGCGACGGACGCCTTCGCCATGAGGGCATCGAGTTGGGGACCGTGGAAGTTCGAGACGCCGATCGCCCTCGCAAGTCCGTCCGATTGCAGTTTCTCAAGAGCTCGCCACGAATCCGTGATCTTCGAAGCGATCGGCCAATGGACGAGATAGAGGTCGACGTAGTCCATGCCGAGTCGTTCGAGGCTTGCATCGAGGGCTGCGATACCAGATTCGTAGCCCTGCTTGTCATTCCACAGCTTGGTGGTGACGAAGAGCTCCTCTCTCGGAACTCCGGCGGACTTCACAGCCTCACCGACACCGGCCTCGTTGCGATAGATGGCCGCCGTGTCGATCAGCCGATACCCCGCTTCTATCGCCCACGTGACCGCGTTGATGACCTCGTCACCGTCCGATGTCTGGAACACGCCAAGACCGTGCATGGGCATCTCGACGGTGTCGTGGAGCATCGTGGTCATCGGGTGGTTCATCGTGTGTCTCATCTACAAACGGTACCCTCGCCGAGGTTCCCGCCGTACACGGACGGATCACATGAAACAATATGTCGTCGACCGGTTCACCGACGCGACGTCCCCGCAGCCCGTGCGGCGATGGTCTGGCCAGCGTTCATCGCCGGCTACAGGTCTTCCTACGACCTCGACCCGAACTGGTTCACACACTTCCAGACGTTCCTGTCGTGGCGCGACCACCTGCTGTACTCCGTGATCTGTCGATCACGAGCCTCGATCGACAACATGGACGTCGATGCGTGGATCGAGCGGTTCGCCACTCGACACGAATCAGACGCGCCGTTGATCGACTACGACTTCACGATCGGTACTCGATAGCGTCACGTCGAGCCGTCGCTCACACGAGGCCGATCCGACCCGGGCAGGACTCAGTACAGGAACATCCCGCCGATAACTGCGACCACCAACATGCCCCCGACGATCAACACGGCGAGCCGCATCTGGGCCCTGTTCGGCCCCGCGTGCTGGTAGTCACCATGCCCATCGAAGAGATCGCTCGCATCGCGATCATCGTGAAACGTCATGCGACGATCTCGTTGCGATAGTCAGCCATGGATGCCAGGACGACCTCAAGAGCCCGATCGCGTCCGTACCGCTCATCGATGGCGACGGAGTGCGTGTTTCCCGGCACCATCTTGTAGGTGAGGAAGTAGTGCTCGAGCCGGTCGACCATCTCGATGGGAAGGTCTGAGATGTCGTCGGCCTGAGCGAAGATGTGATCGTTTGCGAGCACGGCGACGATCTTGTCGTCGGCTTCTCCCCCGTCGACCATGTGCAGACCACCGATCACCTTGGCAGGAAGGATGATGTCGGCCTTGTCGATTGGACGTTCCGAGAAGACACAGATGTCGAGAGGGTCTCCGTCGCCGATATCGGCTGACGGGCTGAGCGCCGCCACGGCAGTGCCGCAGTAGGTCTGGGGAATGAACCCGTAGAGCGTTGGCGGCGAACTGCTGGTCTGTTGGGGCCGATCGACCTTGAGAAGACCCGATGCCTTATCGAGTTCGTACTTGACGACGTCCCGCGGCGTGTTCTCGATGTACGCCGTGACGATCGACGGAGGATTAGGACCGGCGGTGATGCCGTGCCACCGGTGAGCTCTCGATTGCGGCAGTTGTGTGTCAGCCATGTCCTCTACTAAAGCACAGCAACCGCACTCGCGTGCGCCGTACGCCCAGCTACGGAGTCGATCCATGCCTACAGTGTGCGGATGGTGCCCCACCCCGCCTTCGCTGTCGCCATCACGAAATCGCTCGTTGTTACGACCAGCATCGGGGTGAACGGACCCGTCATCGCACTCGGCTGGTGGGTCGATGCGGGGGCCGCGGACAATCCCGAACACGAACCGACAGGAACGCTGTATCTCGTCGTCGATGAGACCAAGGAGAGGCCGATGTGGGTCGCACAGGGCGACCTGACATCGACCCGTCTTGATCACCCGCCACCGGTAGTATCTCCCGGGTGACGGATGAAAACAACACCGCGGTGAGCCCCCAAGGGGACGCGGCACCGGCGGAGGAACTCGCACCCCTCAAGGCGCCTCTGTGGCGACGGATTCTTGCGAACGTCGTCGCGGTCGTCGCCATCATCGCGATCCTGCTGTCGGTGGTTGTTGCATGGGAGAAGGCGGTGCTCCAGGACGAGGATCAGTTCGTGGCAACGCTGCAGGACCTCCCCGTCCGACGAAGCCGTCGCCACTGCGTTGTCGATCCGGATCTCAGAACGACTTGTTGAGCGAGTAGGTGTTGACGACTTCATGATCAGGGTGTTGCCCGACGGTTTGGAATTCCTCGCGACACCGCTCGTCGCGACTGTCTCGGACTCTGTAACTGAGATCACGCACAACGTCATCACCTCGGACGGGTTCACAACGGTCTGGAGGGCGACGCTTCGAGCCACCCACCGATCTGCGAATGTGATCTTGAGCGGAAACGACACTGCGATCGTTTCGGAAGGTGGAACGGTCGCCATCGATCTCAACGAGATCGCCGATGTAGTGGTCGCAAGAGTGGAAACCCGGGGTATCACACTGCCGAACCTTGACATCGACCTCGGTGAGATCGTTCTGTACGAGTCGGACCAGCTCGCAGCGGCCCAGACCGTCGCAGCCTCACTCGACACGGCTGGCTGGCTGGTACCACTGCTTGCTCTGCTGCTGATCGCTGGCGCCCTGTGGGCCGCTCCTGATCGGCGGCGGATGACCTCCTTCCTCGGGTTCGGGACGGCAATCGGACTGCTTGTCCTCCTCTCGGGGTTGCGCACGGGTCGCAGCGTCATCTTCGGTGGAGTCGAGAACGAGATCTCGCAACGAGCCGGTTTCGTCGTGTGGGACACGCTTGTCGAACTCCTCGTCCAATCGGCGTGGGGGGTCCTGGTCCTTGCGTTGATCGTCGGCCTCACAGCCTGGGCCTTCGGACCATCACCTCGCGCTCGGCGCATCGTGGGTTGGGTAAAGTCCACGATCGGGCGATGGGGCGATCCGAAAGCAGGCGACACCAGCGCCGTCGGTGAGATCTTCTCCACCTGGAAACGGCCGCTCGAGATCGGCACACTTGTCATCGCTGCCATGTTCGTGCTCGTCGGTCCCGCACCGACCGCCGGCTCTGTGCTCGTGACAGCCATCGTGACCTTGGCGCTTATCGCTGTGATCGAGGTCGTGGCCGGGCCATCTCACGACGCCGAAGAAGAGTCTGTCGAGTCAGAGGTTCCGTAAACCGGGGGCTACCAGGCGCCGCCGCCTCCTCCGCCGCCTCCGCCGCCTCCGCCTCCGCTGAAACCCCCACCTCCGCCGCCCGATGAGGGAGGCGTGAACGCACCGCTGAGAGCAGATTCCAGTCCCACGAAGGCGTTCTCTGTGTGACCGCCGCTGAATCCGTGATGGCCGAACCAATAGATGGAGGACTGGGTCTCGAGTTCTGGCGGTGCGTGCAGCCGTGCCTGTTCAAGCACCTCCTGTGCGATGCCGAAGGTGATAGCGTAGACGAGGTACCGATCCCACAGATCCAAAGAGATGGCCGGCGCATCCTCGAGTCGGGAGAAGTCGGTGAGGTAGCGCTTGAACGCCTCCCAACGGGCAGCCTCGAGCGCTCCGAGCTTCGTTCTCTTCACTCGTACTCTCCTGAAGCTCAGAAACACGACGAGGATGACCGCACCGATCATCATCCCGACAGCGATCAGTATCGCCATAGCAGCACCACCGGGCCTGCTCCCCAACAGGCTCGGAAGCACGAAGAACGCCCCGCCTACGAGTAAGACAGCGACCAACACGGTCAGGCCGGAGGCGAGATTCCCACGAACGTCCAACATGCCGGCGCTGAGGATCGAATCGACGACATGGCTTCGGAACGTCTTGTAGGTCGTGGCGTTGGCTGCTGCGTCATCGCGAATCTCTGAGCGGAACTCATGCAGCGGACGAGGACCGTCGTCGAGCACACGGCCAACAACGGTGAGCACCGACTGCTCGTAGTCCCTGAACCCCGTCGTCTTGTCCGTCAGGTCAAGCTCGAGATCCGAGATCGACTCTTGGCGAAGCCCACCCCACGTCGAACGTACTGCCTGCACCGGAGTGGCAGATATTGCGCCCTTCCGGATCAGGTCGAACAGCGTTGCAGTGAATTCCTTTTCGGTCACTTTCCCTTGCGACAGCAGTGCGCCGACCTCGGCAGGTGACAGGTCTGTGGAGGGGCTCATGCTCGTAGTCGAGGTCGTAGTCGATACGGGGTTCACGACCGTACCGGAGATATGTGGCCAGGCCGAGACCAACGGCAAGGGCCACCGCAGCGACGATGCCAATGAAGAAACCGCTACGTGCAGCGCGACTCTCCGCCTCGCTCTGTTCAGCGAAGAGCGTCTCTTCGGCGCGGATCGATTCAAGACCGTCTCCCGATGAGTTCCTGGCGCCAGCAGTGCTGCCGACGAGCGATGAGGGGAACACTGATCTCAACTCGACCCAAGTTTCGGAAGGTACGTTTCTGGCCGTCAGGGACGGCGAGACGCCATCGTCGCCGAGGGTCGTGGAGCCGTCGATGCCGTACGGATGGCCCCATACATACACGTCGCCAGCCTGCGGGGCCCCCGGCACGTGGACACGTGCGGTCACCTCGTCCACGCCAACCGGCCACTGGTCGCCCCACACCTGTAGGTTGACATCGATGACGTCGTCATAGGCCGTCGCGACTCCGTGCATGTCATACGTGATCGTGAAATCCCTGGCTGCGTCGACCGCCGAGTAATGCCACACGATGCGAACGTAGCCGGGAATCGTGGTGACACCGTAGGTCCCTGCTGGTGAGGAACATCCCAACGCGACACAGCCGCCCGGCTGGTACGTGCCGCCACTGTCGGCCACGGCGACGTTCACGATCGACTCTCCGTGTCGTAGCGGTATGTCGCGGTACGCCCCCGAGAACGACCCGGAGAACACGTAGCCCAATGTCTCGGTCACCGACAGCGATGCATCATCGTTGACGACGATGTCCACATCAGCAAAGTCGATCGCATACGACTTAGCGGCTGCCGGGTTGGCAAGAATCCCGACTAGAAGGAGTCCAAGGATCGGAGCAGCGAGAATCCGCATCCGCTGTCCGGCCATAGTCAGAACGAAACTTCTGGCGCTTCTTCCGCGCCAGGGCCGGCGTCGTAGAACTCCCGTGCCTTGAAACCGGTGAGTGAGGCGACGATGTTCGTCGGTATCTGCTGAACCGTGTTGTTGTAGCTCAGTACCGTGTCGTTGTAGATCTGGCGTGATACGGCGATCTTGTCCTCGGTCTCGGAGAGTTCAGCCTGGAGATTCTGGAAGTTCTCCGACGCTCGCAGCTCCGGGTAGTCCTCGGCAACGGCGAAGAGTTGGCGGAGTGCCGACGTCAAGAAGTTGTCAGCCTGTGCCTGTTCTGCCGGAGTGGATGCCGAATTGCTTGCGCCCCGCGCCTTGGTGACCCTTTCGAAGGTGTCGCTCTCGTGACTGGCGTAGCCCTTGACGGTCTCGACGAGGTTGGGAATCAGGTCCGACCGCCGCTGCAACTGGACATCGACGTGGCTCCATGCGGTGTCGACCCTGTTGCGCCGCTTGACCAACGCGTTGTAGGCCCGAATGACCAAGAACACGACGATCAGAACAACGATGAGTGCGATGATCCACGGCATGCCGCGAGTCTAGATGGTTTGGAGCCCAGCGGGAGTCACTCGACCCGCGCCTTCCTATAGGAACAGCCACAAGAGGATCGCTACGACGAATACAGCGCCCGCAGAGCCCAGCGGGCAACGTCGTACCAGCTCTTGTCAAGTGCCCATCCCAGCTTTGCATAGTGAGCCGTGCAGACCTTGTTCTGAGCGAACCGTTGTTCCACGCAACCAGGGAACGAGCACACGTTCCCTGCCTGCACAGCGTTCTCGGATGACGACGGTTCCATACAGGCAGTATCGGCGACAAAGCGACCGGAGACGAGGCCTTCCGGAAATTAGTCAATGAATAGCCAATCTGGACGGCGAGCCTTGGCACCACCGGGTATCCAGTGACTTCAAGGGTCCGCGTGTGCGTCAAGGGGCTAGTGCTTCTCGCTTCCGTTGGTCCGTGACCGTGTACCGATGGGGGTGTACCGGCTGCGGTTACGTGCAGGTCACTGGGTGCTGTCGCCGTCTGGCCAATCATCGTGTGTGTCGAGCGCACGGAACCGCAAAGCAGCCGATCGAACCGTCGGGATGACACGCTCGTCCCCGACAGCGTCGAGCACTCCGGCCTTTTCGGCGGTGATCCGCGCATCTCCGTGCAGCCGAACGAGCCACATGTCGACGTCCGAGGCCTGTAGTTCCTCGAACAACGCCACGATCTCCTCGGCGCCGGTGACATCCATGTCGGCCATCTGCTCGCAGTCCACGACGAGTAACGACGCGGGAGGGTCGGTGCGGTTCCACAGAAGTTCGCGTGCTTGTTTGGAGAACGCGGCGGCATTGGAGAAGATCAGGGAGCCGGTCTGGCGGTACACGACCATCCCAGGACGGGTTTCGGCGTCCGGATGGGCATCGAGACCAACGAAAGCGTAGTTGCCGTCTTCGTCCTCTACCCGTCCGAGTTCGGCACCTTGCGGGAAACTCGAGCGGTAGATGAGCGCCAGGAGCGACAACACGATCCCGATGATGATGCCTTGGAGGATGTCGATCAGGATGACGCCCAGGAAAGCCGCAACCGCCAGTCCGAAATCGATCCGACGTGCGCTCCACAGGGTGACGAACCCGGAGAAGTCGATCAGTTTCCACACGGCATGGATGACGATGGCACCAAGAACCGCCTCGGGAAGCGGCTCGAAGAGCCAGGTCAATGCCACGATCGTGACCAGCACGAACACGGCGGCGAAGATGCTCGTCATCTGGGTCTTCTGGCCGGCACCGACACCTGCAGCCGTCTTCGACAGGCTCCCGTCAACAACGAAACCGCCACTCAGCCCAGCACCGAGGTTCGCAAAGCCGAGGCCGATCATCTCCTGGTTGGCGTCGACCTGATACCCGAACTTCGACGCGTACGACTTCGCGGCGGCGAAGGACTCGGCGAACGCAACCACGATGACAGCCAACGCCCCCACCATGACGTCCGACATCACATCCCAGCCCTGCCATGCGGGGATGCTGAGATTCGGAAGCTCGGCCGGGATCTCCCCGAAGACATGGATCCCGTTTCCTTCGAAATCGAGGATCGCAGACGCAGCGATCGCCACCAACATCACAACCAACGCCCCCGGTATGCGTGGCAGATAGTCATTCATCAGGAACAACGCAGCGAGCGCCACAAAGCTGATGACAACCGTCGGCCAGTCCCAGTCGCTGATCTGGGTCAACTGCGATCTCAGATCCTGCAGAGCATTGTCGCCCACGGCCTCGATGCCGAACATCTTGTCCAACTGCCCGACGGCGATCACGATCGCCAGGCCGACCATGAACCCGCTCAGCACCGATGAGGCCATGAAGTTGGCGATCCATCCCATCCGAGCCACACCGAGTCCAATGAAGAACACGCCGGTGAAGATGGCGAGCCAGATCGTCAGGATCAGATAGAGGTCACCGTCGCTACCCGCAAGCGGCGCCACAACCGAAGCCGAGAGAATCGCCACCGTCGAACTCGGCCCGACGAACAGGTGCTTTGAAGAGCCGAAGATCGCATACCCCAATAGCGCAAGCGGAGCAGTGACAAGGCCCACCGCCGGATCAACACCAGCGATACCCGCATATGCCATCGCCTCGGGGACGAGCAACGCCCACACCGTGAGCGCAGCGATCAGGTCGAAGCGAATCCACTGTCCCCATCGGTACTTCGGAAGCCAACCAACGATCGGCAGGTACCTCTGGACCAGCGATTTCTCCTCAGGCTTGGTCAAGGGCATTACGTCAACCTACACGCGCTCGTCGATGGGATCTATCGCATCCCCATCTCACGCAATTGGGCCTTGAATGCCTCAATCTCGTCAACGGGGATGATCGACGCCTCCAGCCAATCGGTGAGCACGCCGGGGTTCTGGCCCGGATCCTGGTTGGATCCACCCATCCGAGCTATGTACTCCGGGTCAGAAACCAGGAAGGGCAACGGATCGAACTCGACCATCCGGGTGACGATCTGTTCAGGCGTGATATTGATGACCGTGAAGTCTTGGGCAACCACAACAGGACCGTCGTAGCCGCTCCTGATCCCATCGAGAATCGGTTGCGGTGTACCAGGCGCGATCATCCCATGAAAGCTCATCGCCAAGCCAGGGTTCGTAGCCGCATACACCTTCGCCGCAGCCTCGGGCGACGTGTGCTTCGTCCAAGCCACGATCTTGGCCATCACCTCGGTCCAACCCATCTTGTCGACATACGTCTCGGGAGGATTGAACGTCTCATGGATGATCAGATCGACGTTCTGGGCATTGTCCACAGTGAACGTCGACGGCTCGCAATCACCGGCGTACACCATGCTCATCCCCGCATAGTCCAGCCGATACCCGACCGCTCCATACATCCCGTGGGGCACAGGGAACGACGTAACTACCACACCGTTCGCGTCGTACACGACCTGGGCCGCGTCGGGCACATGCTGATGAGGCACCATGTCGAAACCGCGAGGATCCAGATTGCCCTTCTTGGTCTTGTCATGCCATGCCGCCATCCGATAGGTGTTCTCGACCAGAGCGTCCATTCCATACTCAGGACGTTCACCTGCCGGGCCGTAAAGATGCATCGGCTCCAACCGACCGTTCGACTGCCCGTAGTCGTAGTAGACAAGGAGATCCCCAATGTGATCAATGTGATAATGCGAGATGAAGAACTTCGTCGCCTCCCATACGGGACAGCCATGTGGTTGAACGCCGCGTTCGTCCCAGCACCGACATCGAAGATGAACACGTCTCCGTTGCCCAGTTCGGCCATGA